>ERZ1023425.64-NODE-64-length-33228-cov-5.582612_pt1 | contig 33228 bp, 28 predicted proteins | sample MGYA00380514_ERZ1023425 | MGnify/ENA primary metagenome ERZ1023425 (study PRJEB33173, sample SAMEA4830391) | metagenome | study: EMG produced TPA metagenomics assembly of the PRJEB25223 data set... | reverse complement strand
GTGGTAACCTAGAAGAATTAAAAGCCAAGCTTGCGACGCGTGGTTATGATTTGGATGTGGCATTTTGGCAGGAAGTTGAAAATCAGCGTAAATCTATCCAAGTAAAGACCGAAGCACTGCAAGCCAAAAAAAATGAAGGTGCCAAAAAAGTCGGTGAGCTTAAACGACATGGTGAAGATGCCAGTGAGCTTATGAACCAAATGCAGGCGGTCAGTGAAGCTATGAAGGCTGCCGAAAATGAGTTAAAAGAATTACAAAACACCATCACAACCGCCGCACTACAAATCCCAAATCTGCCCGATGATAGCGTGCCTGTGGGCAGTGATGAAACTGATAATGTTGAAGTGCGTCGCTGGGGCGTGCCTCGTGAGTTTGATTTTGCAATCAAAGACCACACCGATATTGGCGAAAGCTTAGGTCAGCTTGATTTTGAGTTGGCAGCCAAATTGACAGGCGCTCGTTTTAGTGTCCTAAAAGGTCATCTTGCCAAGCTAAATCGCGCGTTGGTGCAATTTATGCTTGACACGCATACCCAAAAATATGGCTATACCGAGATGTATGTACCTTATATGGTTAATTCTGACAGTTTGCAAGGGACAGGACAGTTGCCCAAATTTGAAGAAGATTTGTTTAAGCTTCGTGGCGAAAAAGAATATTATTTAATTCCAACATCAGAAGTGCCACTGACTAACAGTGTTCGTGATACCATTCTTAGCCCTAAGGATTTGCCCATCAAACTGACCGCACATACGCCATGTTTTCGTAGTGAAGCAGGCAGTGCAGGGCGTGATACACGGGGGTTGATTCGTCAGCATCAGTTTGAAAAAGTTGAAATGGTGCAAGTAACACGAGCGGATAGCTCAATGCAGGCATTAGAGCAGATGACCGCACAGGCAGAAGACATCTTGCAATCGCTTGAGCTGCCATATCGTGTTATGACACTTTGTACAGGCGATATGGGTTTTAGTGCCGTTAAAACTTATGATATTGAGGTTTGGTTGCCATCTCAAAATATGTATCGTGAAATCTCAAGTTGCTCAAATTGTGGCGATTTTCAGGCGCGGCGTATGAGTGCTCGCCTAAAAGATGGCAAACAAAGTGAATTGGTGCATACGCTAAATGGTTCGGGTTTGGCGGTTGGTCGCACTTTATTAGCGATTTTAGAAAATCACCAAAATGCCGATGGTACGATCACGATTCCCAAAGCTTTACAGCCTTATATGGGTGGACTTGAAGTGATTGCCTAAGATAAAAGCCGCTTTGATAGCGGCTTTTGAAAGGGTGATTTTAGCATTGCCTTTTGTAGGCATTTAAACAAGGTAAATTAGGCATGATTGCCAAAAATGTACTTGGGTGATTGTTAGTATCTGATGACCAAATTTCAAAGCCCAAAAATACTGAAAATATGATATAATGAAGCAAATTTTGTTAGGAACTTTGCTGATGCCAATCGAACTTAACCAACGCCATAACGCCAATGCTATCCGTATTCTTGCGATGGATGCCGTCCAACAAGCCAACTCAGGTCACCCAGGGGCACCGATGGGTATGGCGGATATCGCAGAAGTGCTATGGCGAGAGTTTTTACGCCATAATCCAAAAAATGCCAAATGGGTAAACCGTGATCGCTTTGTGCTATCTAATGGTCATGGCTCAATGTTATTGTATGCCTTGCTACATTTGACTGGTTATGATTTAAGCATTGATGATCTTAAAAATTTCCGTCAGCTACATTCAAAAACCGCAGGTCATCCTGAATACGGTTATGCCGATGGTATCGAGACGACCACAGGACCTTTAGGTCAGGGTATTGCTAATGCCGTTGGTTTTGCGTTGGCTGAGAAGACTTTGGCAGCACAGTTTAACAAACCTGACAATGCAATTATTGATCATTTTACCTATGCGTTTTTGGGCGATGGTTGTTTGATGGAAGGTGTTAGCCATGAAGCATGCTCACTGGCGGGTACTTTGGGGCTTGGTAAACTGATTGCTTATTATGATGATAATGGCATTTCAATTGATGGCGAGGTTGAAGGTTGGTTTTCTGATGATACCGCCAAACGGTTTGAAGCGTATGGCTGGCAGGTATTAAAAATTGATGGGCATGATACTGATGCCATTCGTGATGCCACCAATCAAGCCAGAGCAGAATCAGCCAAACCGACATTGATTATTTGCAAAACCATTATTGGTTTGGGCTCGCCTAATAAACAAGGTAAAGAAATTAGCCATGGCGCACCTTTAGGCTTAGACGAAATTGCTTTGACACGCACGCAAATGGGCTGGGCGGACACCACGCCTTTTATAATTACCGATGAGATGTATCGTGCTTGGGATGCCACCGCCAAAGGCAGTACCGATGAAGCAGCTTGGAATAAACAGTTTGCTGAGTATCAAGATAAATATCCTAAGGAAGCTGCTGAGCTTTTACGCCGTTTCAGTGGTGATTTGCCAGAGAACTTTGATCAGCTGGCAGATGAATTTATCCAAACTTGCATCCAAAAAGCAGAAAGTATCGCCACACGCAAAGCCAGCCAAAACGCCATCGCAGCACTTGCACCACACTTACCTGAAATCTTGGGCGGTTCAGCTGACCTTGCAGGTTCAAACCTAACTTTGTGGTCAGGGGCTAAAGGTGTTCAAGAGTACGCCGATGGTAACTATGTCCATTATGGCGTGCGTGAATTTGGCATGACAGCGATTGCCAACGGTGTGGCTCTGCATGGTGGATTTATCCCCTACACAGCGACATTTTTGATGTTTATGGAATATGCTCGTAATGCTGTGCGTATGTCATCGCTAATGAAGCAGCGTGTGATTAATGTTTATACTCACGACTCAATCGGTCTGGGTGAGGATGGTCCAACGCACCAACCTGTGGAGCAGATTGCTAATTTACGCATGACCCCAAATCATTATGTATGGCGTCCTTGCGATACGGTTGAGACAGCAGTGGCATGGAAGATGGCACTGAAAACAAAAACCACCCCTTCATCATTGATTTTATCTCGTCAGAATTTGGCATTTCAATCTCGCAGTGATGAGCAAATTCAGAATATCGAAAAAGGTGGGTATGTTTTAGCACCCGAAAAAGGTACTCTTAAAGCAATCATCATCGCAACAGGTTCTGAAGTTGAGCTTGCGATGCAGGCGTATGAGCAACTAGAAGGCGTGCGTGTGGTTTCTATGCCATGTGCTGAGATTTTTGTTAAGCAGGACAGTGGTTATATCGAAAGTGTGTTACCATCTGATGTTCGTGTGCGTGTTGCTGTCGAGGCGGCAATCACGGATTATTGGTATAAATTTGTTGGCTTAGATGGTAAGGTTGTTGGTATGACGACATTTGGAGAGTCTGCACCTGCCAAGGTATTGTTTGAGCATTTTGGTATCACAACCCAAGCCGTGGTGGATGCGGTAAATTCTTTACTTTAATCGTATCAGATAATAAAAAATCGGGTGATTGTATGACACCCGATTTTTTATTTTAAGTAATGGTTAAAAATGATGATGGTTAGATTGCTCACATTTATCAGTATCAAAAATTGATGAAATATGCTAAAATTGGGAAAATATGTCCTAATTTTGTAAGGGCGAAATAAGCCACTTTAATCAGCTTGGGGGCTGTATGTCTGATAAAAATCCACAATTTTCACGCATTTTATTAAAACTATCGGGTGAAGCGTTGGCTGGCGGTCGTGATATGGGCATTGATGCTAATATCTTGGATCAAATGAGCCTATCCATTGCACATCTTCGAGGGCTGGGTGTTCAAGTTGGTATTGTTGTTGGTGGTGGCAATTTGTACCGTGGTAGTACGCTACAAAAACAAGGGTTGGTTGGTCGTGTGACAGGTGACCAAATGGGGATGCTCGCAACCGTGATGAATGGTTTGGCGATGCGTGATGCTTTGGTACGCCGAAATATTAAAACTCGCCTAATGTCAGCGATTGCCATTGATACAGTGGTTGAGTCATATTCTAGCCGTGATGCGATACGCCACTTAAATAATGGCGAGGTGTGTATCTTTGTGGCGGGTACGGGCAATCCATTTTTTACCACAGATACCGCAGCGTGCTTGCGTGGCATTGAGATTGAAGCAGGACTGATTTTAAAAGCCACCAAAGTTGATGGCGTTTATGATAAAGACCCAACAACCGATGATAATGCGGTTAAATTTGACAGTTTGAGTTTTGATGAAGTGCTTGAAAAAAAGCTTGGTGTGATGGATTTAACAGCAATTGCGTTATGCCGAGAGCATAATGTGCCGCTACAAGTTTTTGATATGAATAAACCTAATGCACTGCTGAATGTGGTTATGGGTGAGGCTGAAGGTACACGAGTTTATCACTAAGCTTAGTATTTATACCTTAATATTCATATAAAATTTATTTATATGAAATATGTGAGATAAAATTTAGTTAAAGATTTAGACAATTGTGATGATTAAGGAAATTTTATGATTAATGAAATTAAAACAGATGGCGAAAGCCGCATGCAAAAATCTATTGAATCTTTGGAAGCTGCTTTTAGTAAGCTGCGTACTGGTCGAGCCCATCCAGGGATTTTATCAGGCGTGATGGTCAGTTATTATGGTTCTGATACACCATTAAATCAGGTAGCCAGTATCAATGTAGAAGACAGTCGCACTTTATTGGTGCAGCCATTTGAGCGGTCTATGGTACAAGCTGTTGATAAGGCAATCCGTGAAGCGGATTTGGGTCTAAATCCAATGACCGCTGATGTGATTCGTGTTCCAATGCCTGCTCTGACCGAAGAGACACGCCGTGATATGCAAAAAATTGCTCGCAATGATGCTGAGCAAACACGCATTTCTGTGCGTAATATTCGCCGTGATATGCTAAGCGATATTAAAGATTTGCTAAAAGATAAAGAAATATCAGAAGATGATGAACGCCGTGCTGCAGATGACATTCAAAAATTAACGGACAAATTCATCGCAACCATTGATAGTCGCCTAGAGAAAAAAGAAAGCGAGCTGATGGAAGTGTGATTAATGATAAATGAAAGATAGCATGGGTAAGGAGTTTTCTTTATCCATGTTATTCATTTATTTAGATTATATTTAAAGTTAAATGACGGTAATTGTAACACCATGACAACCCAAATTTGTGAGTCTTTACCCATCATTCCCAAGCACATTGCCATCATTATGGATGGTAATAATCGCTTTGGTAAATCCAAACAGCTGGCAACAGGTGCAGGCCATGTGGCGGGTAAAGATGCACTTGATCCGATTGTTGAGCATTGTTTGGCTTTAGGGGTTGAGGTGCTGACGGTATTTGCATTTTCAAGTGAAAATTGGGCACGCCCAAAAGATGAGGTGGATCTTTTGATGCGTCTTTTGTCCCAAACGATTTACGAGCAGCTACCACGCATGAATCAGCACCGTATCCGTCTGCGTTTTATCGGTGATAGAAGTCAAATTGATGGCGATTTGGTAGAGCTTATGGCACAGGCAGAAGCCAAGACGGCGCATTTTGATGCGATGACTTTGGTGATTGCTATTAGCTATGGCGGACAATGGGACATTACCAATGCCGCCAAAAAACTTGCCAAACAAGTTGAATTGGGTCACTTATCTGCTGATGATATCAATATGCAAATGATAAAAACGCAGCTTGAATTGGCGGATTTGCCTTCTGTGGACATGCTGATTCGTACAGGCGGCGAGTACCGCATTTCAAATTTTTTACTTTGGCAGGCGGCATATGCTGAGTTGTTTTTTACGCCCACATTATGGCCTGAATTTGGCTGTGATGAGCTTGATGAGATGATTCGTATTTTTGCTGGTCGTGAGCGTCGATTTGGCATGACAAGCGAACAAATCCAAAAAACCTAAGTACTGAATTTAACTGATAGTTAAAGCACTTTAAAATTGATAACTTTTTGCAAGGATGTTTTAGTAATGTGGCAACGAATAAAAACGGCAATAATTTTGGTTTTGATTGTTGGATTTGCGTTATTTGCAAGCTCAATGCCGATTTTTGTGTTGCCACTATTAGCCATTGGGGTTTTGATCGCTGCACATGAATGGACAAAACTCATGCCAAAATGCAGACAGCCTGTACAGTTTATTTTGGCAGTTTTAATCATCACCATGTTATCGGTTGCACTGCCTTGGACTTGGGTATTTTGGTGGACAGTATCGCTGGGTATTTGGGTAATGGCAACGGCATGGGTCGCACAATATCCCAATAAAGAACGATGGTATGGTAGGCGACTGGTGTATATGGGTGCGGTCATTCTCACCGCTGCTATCACCGCCATGTATGGGCTTTGGCAGATGTCGCCTTGGTGGCTGATGTATGTGTTTTTATTGGTATGGTGTGCTGATAGTGGGGCTTATTTTGTTGGCAGAAAATTTGGCAAACGAAAAATGGCACCCAATGTATCACCCAATAAAAGTATCGAAGGTTTATGCGGTGGCTTAATGGTTTCTGGGGTGGTCACTGTGGCAGTTGGTTATTATTTGCAGCTGTCTGGTATGTCATTGGTCTTGTTTTTGATTTTGTCTTGGCTAACGGTACTTGCCAGTGTGTTGGGCGACTTATTTGAATCTATGCTAAAACGCCGTGCAGGCATTAAAGATTCTGGGACAATTCTACCAGGTCATGGCGGTATTTTGGATCGAATTGATTCGCTACTTTCAGCGACACCGATATTTGCATTGGGTTTTTGGCTATTATTAAAACTTGGTATTTTTACAGAAGTTTGGATAAAAATGTACTTTGCAACCATGCAAGTGCCTTTTTGATGAGCGTGATTGATGAATGAGATGGATTAATTTATGTTTATTAATTGTATTTATTAACCAAATCAAAAAATATTATTAGAATAAATTTAAGGATAATAATGGCAGATACGCTTCAATCTTTGGCGATACTTGGTGCAACAGGATCTATCGGTGATAGTACACTGGCAATTATTCGTCAGCATCCCAATCGTTATCGTATTCATGCATTAACAGGATTTTCTCGTGCCGATAAATTATTGGCATTGGCGATGGAATTTAACCCTGTCAAAATCTGCACCTCGCCTGATAATTATGAACAATTAAGCCAAAAAGTTGCTGATGCAGGATTGGATACTGTCATACTTTCAGGCGATGAAGGTTTGATTAAGATTGCCAGTGATGAAGCGGTAGATGCGGTAGTGGCAGCCATTGTTGGTGCAGCAGGACTGTCGTCTACATTGGCGGCAGCGAGTGCAGGTAAAAGAATCTTATTGGCCAATAAAGAGTCGCTTGTGATGGCGGGTGATTTGGTGATGAAAACGGCAAAAAAACACGGCGCAACCATTTTACCAATTGATTCAGAACACAATGCCATTTACCAGTGTTTGCCTGCCGCCATTCAAGCAGATAATACCGCCATTCACCATACATCCTATGGCATCAAAAAACTGTGGCTAACAGCTTCTGGTGGCAGCTTTTTGGATAAGTCAATCAAACAAATGCAAAACGCCAGTGTCCAAGAAGCGGTAAATCACCCCAATTGGTCAATGGGTCAAAAAATCTCCATTGATTCTGCTACGATGATGAATAAAGGGCTTGAGCTGATTGAAGCTTGCCATTTATTTGACCTAAAAGAGCATCAAATTCAAGTGGTGATTCACCCAAATAGCGTCGTACATTCTTTGGTGGAATATGTTGATGGCAGTTTTTTGGCACAGTTAGGTACGCCTGATATGAAAACACCCATTGCACATGCATTGGCATATCCTGAGCGTATCAAATCAGGCGTCATGCCTTTAGACTTGTATCAGCTTAGCAGTCTGAAATTTTTGGCACCAGATTTGGATAAATTTGCCTGTCTAAAATTAGCACGACATGCCGCAAGATTGGGTACGGGAGCGTGTATTGCACTAAATTCTGCCAACGAAATTGCGGTAGAGGCTTTTTTGGCAGAAAAAATTTGTCTCACAGATATTGCTGTGATTGTTAAGGCTTGTCTAGATGATAAGACAATCGCCCAAGATTATTCACAGGATTTTGGTGATGAAGTGCTAGGGCTTGAGCGTATATTGACGATGGATAAAAAGGTTCGTAGGATTGCCATGGCTAAGATAAAGTTACTTAAACAAGGTGATGTGTTATGACGGCATTATATATGTTTCTTGCCGCTGTTTGTATACTCGGGCCTATGGTTGCTTTACATGAGTGTGGGCATTATATCGTTGCTCGTTTATGTGGGGTTAAGGTACAAACATATTCAATTGGTTTTGGGCCAAAGCTTTTTGCTTGGACTTCTAAACGCTCAGGTATACGCTACCAAATTGCCGCCATTCCTTTGGGCGGCTATGTTAAAATGCTGGACGGTCGTCATGAATCTGTCACAGATGAATTAAAGTCAGTTGCGTTTAATCATCAGCACCCTTTAAAAAAAATTGCCATCGTTGCAGCTGGCCCTGTCATGAATTTTTTGATTGCCATTGGGCTGTTTTGGGTGCTATTTTTATTACCCAGTGAGCAGCTCAACACCCGAATTGGTGAAATTATTGACAATTCACCTGCGGCTGCCAGTGGTTTGGTAGTTGGTGATAAAATTATCAGTATCGATTCAAAATCAGTCAATACTTGGCAGCAGACCGCCTACGCATTGGCATCTAAAATGGGTGAAAGTACCACCATTCACATTGGTGTCAATCGTGATGGGCAAGTGCTTCAAAAAACTGCCAATGTCTTGCATTTTATGCAGACCAAAGATGATCGTAAGTCTAATGATCCTTTAAGTAGTTTGGGTATTTTACCTTATCAACCCATCATTTCACCTGTGGTTGGCGAGGTGCTTTCTGACGGTGCTGGTGCGTTGATGGGTCTAAAAACTGGCGATGTCTTCACGGTTATTCATGGCGAACCAATCAATGATTGGCTAAGTGCCACCAAAATTATTCAGGCAAATCCAGAAACCATGCTTGATGTGACAGTCATGCGTCAAGGTAAGCAGGTTGATTTAAAATTAATGCCCCGTGGTGTAAAGACACAAAATGGCGTGGTCGGTCAACTGGGTATTCGCCCCCAAATTGATACCGATACGCTCATTCCTGATGAATATCGTATGACGATTCAATATGGCGCTCGTGAGGCATTTACTCAAGCCATCCGACGAACTTATGATTTATCAATAATGACCTTAGATGCGATGGGCAAGATGATTACAGGATTGATTGGTATTGAAAATCTATCAGGCCCCATAGCCATTGCCGATGTTTCTAAGACCAGTTTTGAGTTGGGATTTCAAGAAGTGTTATCGACAGCCGCAATCATCAGCTTAAGCTTAGCAGTACTGAATCTTTTACCCATTCCAGTGTTAGATGGTGGGCATTTGGTATTTTATACTTATGAATGGATTATGGGCAAATCTATGAATGAAGCGGTGCAGATGGCAGCATTTAAAGCTGGTGCGTTATTGCTTTTTTGTTTCATGTTACTTGCAATCAGTAACGATATCATGCGATTTTTTGGCTAAGTTCTGATTTATCGTACCGTTAACAAAATTTTTGGCTTTTTTAAGCTGAAATACTTGCCAAATTTAACTTTTTGGCTTACCTTTACACAATATAAATTTAGGTGTAGAAAATTTTTGATACATTTTTATACCTTATTTTTAGAAATTTTAAAAATTAAGTTTGGATAGACTTATGCGTAATTCATATTTTAAAGGTTTTCAGGTCAGTGCAGTGACAATGGCTGTCATGATGGTAATGTCAACTCATGCACAAGCGGCGGATTTTGTGGCAAATGACATTGCCATCACAGGACTACAGCGAGTGACCATTGAAAGCTTACAAAGCGTGTTACCGTTTCGCTTGGGTCAAGTGGTGAGTGAAGCACAGTTGGCTGATGGTGTCAAAGCACTTTATGCAACAGGCAATTTTTCAGATGTGCAAGTCTATCATCAAGAAGGGCGTATCATCTATCAGGTAACCGAAAGGCCGTTAATCGCTGAGATTAATTTTGAGGGCAATCGCTTAATTCCAAAAGAAGGTCTACAAGAAGGGCTAAAAAATGCTGGCTTGGCAGTTGGTCAACCACTAAAACAAGCCACGGTACAGATGATTGAAAGCGAGCTTACCAATCAATATATATCACAAGGCTATTATAATACCGAAATTACTGTCAAACAGACGATGCTTGATGGTAATCGTGTTAAGCTTGATATGACCTTTGCTGAAGGTAAACCTGCACGGGTGGTTGATATTAATATCATTGGCAATCAGCATTTTAGCGATGCAGATTTGATTGATGTGCTTGCGATTAAGGATAATAAAATCAATCCACTGTCTAAAGCCGACCGTTATACTCAAGAAAAGCTGGTGACCAGTTTAGAAAATTTGCGTGCTAAATATCTCAATGCAGGGTTTGTGCGTTTTGAGATTAAAGATGTTAAGCTTAATATTAATGAAGATAAAAACCGTATCTTTGTTGAGATTTCATTGCATGAAGGTGAGCAATATCGCTTTGGACAGACACAGTTTTTGGGTAATTTAACTTATACTCAAGCAGAACTTGAGGCACTGCTTAAATTCAAAGCAGAAGAAGGGTTTTCACAAGCCATGCTTGAGCAAACAACAAGCAATATCAGCACCAAATTTGGTGACGATGGCTATTATTATGCTCAAATCCGTCCTGTAACACGCATTAATGATGAAAGTCGTACGGTTGATGTGGAATATTATATTGACCCTGTACGCCCTGTCTATGTACGCCGTATTAATTTTACAGGTAACTTTAAGACCCAAGATGAAGTACTCCGCCGTGAGATGCGACAACTTGAAGGTGCGTTGGCATCTAATCAAAAAATCCAGCTGTCTCGTGCACGCTTGATGCGGACTGGTTTTTTTAAAAATGTTACCGTTGATACTCGTCCAGTACCGAACTCACCTGATCAGGTTGATGTGAATTTTGTGGTTGAAGAACAACCTTCAGGATCATCAACCATCGCAGCAGGCTACTCTCAAAGTGGTGGTGTAACTTTTCAATTTGATGTTTCTCAAAATAACTTTATGGGTACAGGTAAGCGCGTCAATGCTTCGTTTTCTCGCTCTGAGACCCGTGAGGTGTATAGTTTGGGTATGACCAACCCATACTTTACCGTGAATGGTGTCTCGCAAAGCTTAAGTGGCTACTATCGTAAAACCAAGTATGATAACAAGAATATCAGTAATTATGTCCTTGATTCTTATGGCGGCTCATTAAGTTATGGATATCCGATTGATGAAAATCAACGCATAAGCTTTGGTCTGAATGCTGATAATACCAAACTTCGTGGTGGTCGTTTTATGGGCATTAGTAATGTCAAGCAGCTGATGGCAGATGGCGGCAAAATTCAAGTAGATAATAACGGCATTCCTGATTTTAAGCATGATTACACAACCTACAATGCCACTTTAGGGTGGAATTATTCAAGTCTAGATCGCCCTGTATTTCCAACCCAAGGCATGAGCCATTCTGTAGATTTGACGGTTGGTTTTGGTGATAAAACTCATCAAAAAGTGGTTTATCAAGGCAATATCTATCGCCCATTTATCAAAAAATCAGTCTTGCGTGGATACGCCAAGTTAGGCTATGGCAATAATTTACCATTTTATGAAAATTTCTATGCAGGCGGCTATGGCTCGGTTCGTGGCTATGATCAATCTTCTTTAGGCCCACGCTCACAAGCCTATTTGACAGCTCGTCGTGGTCAACAAACCACATTAGGGGAGGTTGTGGGTGGTAATGCTTTGGCAACTTTTGGCAGTGAGCTGATTTTACCTTTGCCATTTAAAGGTGATTGGATAGATCAGGTGCGTCCAGTGATATTCATTGAGGGCGGTCAGGTTTTTGATACAACAGGTATGGATAAACAAACCATTGATTTAACCCAATTTAAAGACCCACAAGCAACAGCTGAACAAAATGCAAAAGCAGCCAATCGCCCGTTACTAACCCAAGATAAACAGTTGCGTTATAGTGCTGGTGTTGGTGCAACTTGGTATACGCCCATTGGACCTTTATCTATTAGCTATGCCAAGCCATTAAATAAAAAACAAAATGACCAGACCGATACGGTACAGTTCCAGATTGGTAGTGTCTTTTAATGCCAAGTCTTCATGAAATGATGACTGCCATCGAAAAATATCAGAGCGTGCTTAATAAAGATGATATTGATGGCAGTATTAAGATAACAGGCGTGGCAAATTTATCGGCAGCCACCAAGCATCAAGTTGCTTTTTTGGCAAAAGCAAAATATCTTGATGAACTCAATCAAACAAATGCAGGAGTTGTACTATTATCTGAACAATTCATCAATGAAGCACGGACGATTAACCCTAAGTGTTTGTATGTATTGGTCAAAGATGCTTATTTGGCCTATGCATGTGTTAGTACACTGTTCGTCTCTTCATGTGTGACAGGCATTCACCACACGGCAATCGTTGCAGATTCAGCTGTTATTGGTAATCAAGTTAGTATTGGTGCAAACGCCGTCATTGGTGAAAAAGTGGTTTTGGCTGATGGCGTTGTGGTGGGTGCAGGTGCGATTATCGGTGAGCGTACCCAAATCGGTGCAGGCAGTCAAATTGATGCTGCTGCTGTTATTCATCATGATTGCATCATTGGCGAGCAAACACGCATTCATAGCCATGCAAACATTGGATCAGAAGGGTTTGGCTTTGCTCCTGTGGCAACTCAAGATGGACGACAGTGGCAGCGTATTGCACAGCTGGGGCGAGTGATTATTGGTAATCATGTGCGTATTGGCAGCCATACCTGTATTGATCGTGGTGCGGTGGATGATACTGTCATTAGTTATGATGTGATTATTGATAATTTGGTACAAATTGCTCATAATGTTCATATTGGTCGTGGTACAGCCATTGCTGCCAACTGTGGCATTGCAGGCAGCACCAAAATCGGTAAAAATTGCCTGATTGGTGGTGCGGTGGGTATCAGTGGGCATTTGACAATCGCTGATGATGTCACCATTACCAGTATGAGTATGGTCATTGCCAATATCCAAAAATCAGGAAGTTACTCTTCTGGTACTGCTGCTATGCCTTCTTTAAAGTGGCGGCGTGCGGCGGCAAGATTTCGTCAAATGGGTGAAAAATAACCCAAAGTTTGATTGGTTAATGGGCTGGGCGTGTTCATTTTTTTGATTGATTGATTGAATTGGGTATGGGTAAATAAAAATAATCTTTTATCCTTTTATTCATAAGGAAATTTATGTCTATTTCAAACATTGATTTTGATTTATTAGAGGCTGCTGATATTCACGCATTGAGTGATCGTGGTGTCACATTGCCACTGCACTATAACCAAATTAAGCATTATTTGCCGCATCGCTATCCATTCATGCTGATTGACCGAGTGACCGCTTGTAAACCCAATGAGTGGATTACAGGATATAAAAATATCAGTATTAATGAAGAGTTATTTAACGGTCATTTTCCAGATAATCCAATCATGCCAGGTGTACTACAAGTTGAAGCCATGGCACAGCTATCGGGTATTTTAGGTTTCATCAGTGCAGGGCAGACCGCTGATGATGGTTATCTGTACTTGTTTGCAGGTGTGGATAAAGTGCGTTTTAAAAAAGTTGTTACCTCAGGCGATCAGCTGGTTATTCGCTCAAAGGTTTTGATGAATAAACGAGATATTTATAAATTTGAGTGTACCGCCCATGTTGATGGTCAATTAACTTGCAGTGCTGAAATTATGATTGCTCGCCAAAAGGTGGATGGCGTCAAATGATTAAAATTTTACAATCATTTGAGATAAATTTTAAGAGGTAACCATGACGATTCATCCCACAGCGATTATTGATAAATCTGCGATGATAGAGGATTCGGCGATCATCGGTCCTTATTGTATCGTTGGTAAAAATAGCCAAATTGGCGCACATACGGTATTACGCAGTCATGTTATCATTGGTGAAAATACCAAAATTGGTGTGCATAATGATATTTATCAATTTGCAAGTATTGGCGAAAACCCACAAGATCTAAAATACGCAGGCGAGCCTACTTACCTTGAAATTGGTGACCATAATCGTATTCGTGAAGCTTGTACCATTCACCGAGGTACGGTTCAAGATCGTGGTATCACACGCATCGGCAATCAAAATCTGCTGATGGTCAATGTGCATATCGCCCATGATTGCGTTGTGGGTGATGACAATGTTTTGGCGAATAATGTGGGCGTTGCTGGTCATGCACATATTGGTAATCATGTGATTATTGGTGGTCAGTCTGGCGTACATCAGTTTTGTCGTATCGATGACTATAGTATGGTGGGTGGTGCAAGCTTGATTGTCAAAGATGTGGCGGCGTATGTTATGGCATCTGGTAACCCTGCCAAAGCACATGGTCTAAATAAAGAGGGTATGCGTCGAAAAGGGTGGTCACAAGACACCATTAAAGCACTTGATGAAGCGTATCGGTTGGTATTTCGTTCAGGGTTATTGCGTAATGAAGCATTGGATGAACTGACAAAACTGGTTAAAAAAGAACCAAAAATTCAATTACTTATTGATTCAATCAACAACAGTAAGCGTGGTTTGGTTCGATAAATCAAAAAAAGATGAATATTTATTGATTTTTTTATTAACGATTTAGATGATGTTAATTTATTTAAATCATTGACTGTATGTGTCAAACCTGTAACGACTTGTTGCAGGTTTTTTTAATATTGATTATCAGATTTGTTTGACTTTTTTATTAAGTTCATACAAACTATGGTCGTGGTTTTTGATTCAAAGATGGTTTGATACCATCGGCTTATCTTAATTGATAGGAATAAAACACAACAATAAAAAAGGTGTGGTGATTTGGATTGATGAGCTTTATGCGTTCGGATTTTATGGAATCACTGTTATAAAATTAGAAAAATCATTTGCAATCGATGATGACAACTCATCAAAAGCGGAGATAAATTTTAAGGAGAGCTTATATGTCGGCGCAACGAGAAAGTTGGTCAGCACGCTCTGGCTTTATTTTGGCAGCCATTGGATCGGCTGTTGGTTTGGGGAATATTTGGCGTTTTCCCTATGTTTCTTATGAAAATGGTGGCGGTGCATTTTTTTTACCCTATTTGATTGCTTTGGCAACAGCAGGATTTCCTTTGTTGTTTTTAGACTATGTTATGGGTCAAAAATATAAAGGTGCGCCGCCGACAGCTTACCGCCGCTTTATCAAATCAGCGGAAGGTATTGGCTGGTGGCAAGTAGCAGTTTGTACCATTATCGGTATTTATTATGCGTCTGTTCTAAGCTGGGCTGGTAACTACACGCTATTTGCAGTGGGTCAGCAATGGGGTGAGGATACCGAAGGGTTTTTCTTTAATACCTATCTACAAAATGCCAGTGAATTAACCATGGCTTATTCATCTCAGCTATTGATTGGCTTGGTGGTTGTTTGGGTGATGGTATTATTGATTTTATATGGTGGTATCAAAAAGGGTGTTGAGCTATCAAATAAAATTTTCATTCCTTTATTAATAGTGATGTTTGGCGTATTGGTTGCTCGTGCGGTAACGCTACCAGGTGCAACGGTAGGTTTGGATACCTTTTTTGCACCTAATTGGGAAAAAATGGCAGACCCTAAGGTTTGGTTGGCGGCTTATGGACATGTGTTTTTCTCGATGTCAATTGGCTTTGGTATTATGGTGACTTACGCATCTTATCTAAAACGCAATGCCAATCTAACGGGGTCTGGCTTGGTGGTTGGTTTTGCCAACTCATCGTTTGAACTTTTGGCGGGTATTGGCATTTTCTCTGTTTTGGGATTCATGGCACAGGCATCAGGCGTACCAGTTTCTGAAGTGGTTTCAGGTGGTATCGGTTTGGCTTTCATCGCATTTCCAAAAATCATCTCAACCATGGGCGATGCTGGCAACTTGGTAGGTATTTTATTTTTTGGTTCTTTATTTATTGCTGGCGTAACTTCCATGGTGTCAATCCTACAAGTGCCTATTTCAGCCGTTCAGGATAAATTTGGCTGGTCAAAAAATCAATCGGTTACTGTGATAGGTTTAGGTTCAGCCATCATTTCAATTGCATTATTCGGCTCTCAAAATGCCATTACATTTGTGGATGTGATTGATAATTTTGTGAATAATATTGGTATTGTTTTTGGTGCGATTTTATCTATCATTTGGGTAACTTGGTTTAATCGCAATAAGCTGCCTGAATTAATTAATCATATCAATGCCATCTCAAGTGTGAAAGTGGGTGCGATTTGGTCATTCATGCTGACAATTGTGACGCCAATTGCTTTGATTGTTACTTTGGGCTTGACGCTTAAATCCTTATTAACCGAAGGTTATGGCGGTTATCCAGCCAATGTACAGCTCATCTTTGGCTGGGGAGTGATTATTATCTGTGCAATTTTGGCACTGATATTACCACGAATCAACGGCCATTCATCTCATGAAAAATAATAAGGAGTTTTTATAATGGGAACTTTAGCGTTGACAGTGATGATAATTGCCATGGTGGCAATTTGGGGTGGTTTGATCATCTCTGCACTACATCTTAGCAAACACCCTGATATTGATATGGATAAAGTACCATCTCATCATTGATTCTGTATGAATATAACAAACACACCAAGTTGCTGATTTGGTGTGTTTTTATTTGATTGTTTGTTTTTAAAAATGGCTTAGCGTTTAGCTATACATGGTATTTATTGGGAATATTGGCTATAATAATTCAAGTTTTACACTGATAACGCCCATGGATTGGCTATGTTGATTGATGTCATCAAAATATAAAGCTGTTTTTTGGGAGAATGACAGCTTTTATTATATTTAGGGGACTTTGGTATGATTACCGAGCATTTGGTTGATATATCACGCCTACAGTTTGCAACAACAGCATTATTTCATTTTTTATTTGTGCCATTAACACTTGGGATGACTTGGCTTTTGGTCATCATGGAGGCTGTTTATTTAATCACAGGTAAACAAATCTGGAAAGATATGACTCGTTTTTGGGGCAAATTATTTGGAATTAACTTTGTGCTTGGGGTTACCACAGGCATCACAATGGAATTTCAATTTGGTACCAACTGGGCATATTACTCACATTATGTGGGCGATGTATTTGGCGCGCCACTGGCTATTGAAGGGTTGATGGCATTTTTTCTTGAGTCTACCATGGTTGGGCTATTTTTCTTTGGCTGGGATAAACTGTCACGGTTACAACATTTTACAACTACCTTGTTGATGGCTTTGGGCACCAGCTTATCAGCATTGTGGATTTTGGTGGCAAATGGCTGGATGCAAAACCCTGTTGGTGCTGAATTTAATTATGACACCATGCGTATGGAGATGGTTAGCTTTGCCGAGATTTTCTTAAATCCTGATGCTCAAAATAAATTCGTGCATACCGTATCAGCAGGCTATGTGACGGGTGCGTCATTTGTTCTTGGTATTTCAGCATGGTACTTACTTAAAGGGCGTGATGTTGCTCTTGCAAAAAGAAGCTTTCATGTCGCTGCTGCATTTGGTTTTGCAGCAATATGTAGCGCCATTGTTTTGGGTGATGAATCTGGCTATTCCATTGGACAAGCTCAACAAACCAAGCTTGCAACTATGGAGGCAATGTGGGAAACAGAGCCAGCACCAGCAGGCTTTAATATCATTGCAGATATTAATGAAGCAGAACAAAAAAATAACTGGTCTTTGCATATCCCTTATGTCATGGGCGTGATTGGAACTCGGTCAATAGATACTGAGATTTTGGGTATTCAAGATATTAAAAAGCTCAATGCTGACCGTATCATCAATGGCGTGACTGCTGTTAGTGCACTTGATTTGATGCGTCAAAATAAGCTAAATGGTGTCAAAAATCCGCAAGCACTGATTGATATTTTTGAAGAACATAAAAAAGACCTAGGTTTTGGGCTACTGTTAAAAAAATATACAGATGATATGGCAAAGATTACGCCACAGATGCTTTCAAAAGCGGTTGATGATAGCATACCAAGGGTAACCCCGATGTTTTGGTCATTTCGCCTGATGGTGGGTATGGGTGTATTAATGCTTATCTTGTATGGACTGTGTTTATTTTTTAGTCTAAAAGGCAGCTTTATCCATAAACCTTGGCTGCTTAAATTTGCCATGATTATGATTCCTGCACCTTGGATTGCCATAGAAGCAGGGTGGTTTGTCGCAGAGTATGGTCGTCAGCCATGGACGGTGTATGGCATTTTACCTACGCATTTATCTGTTTCAAACATTGATGCTGGTCATGTGATATTATCTTTGGCTGGGTTTGTACTTTTTTATACAATACTGGGGATTGTTGAAGTATTTTTGATGGTCAAGTATGTACGCCTTGGTCCTGCCAGTCTTGGCACGGGCAGATATGATGGTGAAAAGACCCAAGTGCATTTGATTTGCCCATCTGATAAACAGGGGGTGTAGCCATGTTATATGACTTATTTGATTATCAGCTATTAAAGCTGGTTTGGTGGCTGATTGTGGGTATACTGCTCATTGGTTTTGCCATCATGGATGGGCATGATATTGGCGTTTGTACACTGCTACCGTTTGTCGGTCGTAGTGATATCGAGCGTCGTATTATTATTAATACGGTGGCACCTCATTGGGAGGGTAATCAGGTTTGGTTTGTGACTGCAGGGGGTGCAATTTTTGCAGCACTGCCTTTGGTTTATGCAACGGCATTTAGTGGCTATTACTGGGCGTTGATCGCTGCATTGTGGGCATTATTTTTTCGTCCTGTGGGTTTTAAATATCGCAGTATGATAAAAAATGATCGTTGGCGTCATACTTGGGATTGGCTATTGTTTATTGGTTCTGCAGTACCTGCCCTAATTTTTGGCGTCGCTTTTGGAAACTTATTGCTTGGTTCGCCATTTCATTTTGACCAAAATTTAGTATCAACTTATTCAGGGTCGTTTATTGAACTTTTAACACCTTTTGCGATTTTGTGTGGCGTGGTGAGTGTGGCAATGCTGACGATGCAAGGCGGTGTATATTTGGCACACCGAACTACTGAAAGTATTCAATCTTATGCTAAAGTAGCAACCAATATCGCAGCATTGACCACCTCATTGTTATTTGTCATCGCAGGTTTTTGGGTGCAATCGCTAGATGGCTATGTCTTGGTTGGTGATATTGATGGCGGTGCGGTTATTGATCCTTTATCAAAACAAGTTCAAATCCAATCAGGCGCTTGGCTGACCAATTTTTATGATTATCCTTGGCTGTGGCTATTACCCACTTTGGGGGTTTTGATGCCAGTGATGGTGATTATCTTATTAAAAATAGAACGCACTTTGCTGGCTTTTATTGCCTCAAGCTTGGCAGTTTTGGGCATCATTGCGACCACAGGGGCGGCATTATTTCCATTTTATATGCCATCTTCTACCGATCCACGCTCAAGCTTGACAGTTTGGGATGCAACCTCAAGCCATTTTACTTTGCTTGTTATGCTTTTTGTGGTTGTTATTTTATTGCCTTTGGTATTGACTTATACCAGTTGGGCCTATGCGGTGATGCGTGGTAAGGTTACTAAAGCCTATATTAAAGAAAATGAAAAAACGCTTTATTAAGCTGTATGACCATAAAGGCAATTGATGTATTTAGCCATCATTGAGCCATTAGATTTCATATGATATAAAAAAGGTAGGTTATGTGGTATTTTGCTTGGATTTTAGGACTGGGTTTTGCGGTGCTTCTCGCCGTTGTCAGTGCAGTTTGGGTTGAATTTGAAGACAGTCGCCGAGATGCTTTTAATCATCCAGACGACGACCAAAAATAACATTAACATCATCAGTCAAAGATAAACTCAATTGGCATAATTTTGGATTTGATGGTAGGTTAGCAAAAATTAAGCAAGACAAGCATGCTATAATTTGCCCAATTTGATCAAACTAACCTTAATAAGTCATCTTCGACTTTCGTTATTTTGGGTGTCATATGCCAGTACTAAAAAATTGGATTTATTCTGCAGCTTTGGGCGCATCCATTGTCAGTGCGGTATCGGTTGGTGTAACCTTACCAGCATCTGCCAATGGTTTGGCATCGCTATTTGGGGATACCAGCCAGCCAAAGTTTTTGCCTATTCATGAAGCGTTTAAGGTTTCATCATCTCAAGTAGGTGATGAACTTGTAGTGAATTTTGTTGTTACGCCGAAGCATTATGTGTATCAAGAACGCTTATCATTGACACTACCTGAAGGGGTGAGTTCAGGGTCGTGGCAATTTGATAAAACACCTACCATGATTGACGATCCCAATTTTGGTATCACGCCTGTATTTGAAGAAAATGTTACAGCAAAAATTAAGCTATCAAGTCAAACTGGTGTTCAAAAACAGCCTGTTCAGATTCGTTGGCAGGGCTGTGCAAAAGCTGGGCTTTGTTATCCACCTGAAACGACGACCGTTCAAATCAGCCTAAATGCTCATGATGGGCAAGCTGCATCTGCCAGCCAAACTGCGACCAAACATGATAGCACCACCACTCAAATAGCCCCTCACAATCAGGATACCTCTTCTCAAACAGCAGCATCTGCCATCACTCAAGATGAGGCAGTTGTTCAAGATTTTGTTAAACCTGATGAGCAGCCTTCAGCCCAAACACAAATGCCACCTGTCGATGACAATAGTGAGGCTGATACCAATCAAGATATACAGATAAATGCGGTACAAAAAAACCGATTTGCGCTTGATCATACGCTGCCCACAATCAGTGATGAACACATGTCACCAATTTTAACGATTGGGCTATTGTTTTTGGCGGGTATACTGCTTGCTTTTACGCCTTGTGTGTATCCGATGATTCCGATTGTTGCTAATATTGTTGCCAGACAACATGCCAAATCTGATGCCAAACGAGGTTTTGCGTTATCTTTGGCTTATGGCGTGGGCGTTGCTAGTGCTTATGGATTACTTGGGGCACTGATTGCTTGGTTTGGTCAAGCGCTTGGCATTGCAACTTGGTTGCAGCGTGCTGAGGTCTTGATAGGTGCCGCACTTTTATTCGCAATTTTTGCTATATTTATGTTGGGTTGGATTAATATTCGCCTACCAAGTGCCATTTCCAATCAGCTATCCTTAAAGTCTCAAGCAGCAGACAATCGACTAGGCACCATGGGTGGTAGCTACTTATCAGGTTTATTATCCGCTTTGGTGGTATCACCTTGCGTTTCTGCTCCGATGGCGGGCGCATTGACCGTTGTTGCTGCAAGTGCAAATGTCTTTTTTGGGTTTGCCGCTTTATTTGCATTAGGCATAGGGATATCAGCACCTTTGGTTTTATTGGGTACTGCTCAAGGCAAGTGGATGCCAAAATCAGGCGCATGGATGCAGCACATCCGTACATTAGGCGGATTTTTACTGTTTGGGGTTTCGCTATTATTGATTGAGCGTGTGATTTTAAATACTTGGATGCTTGGTCTGTGGATGCTTTGGTTTATTGCGGTTGCTGCTTGGTTATACTTGTCAGTTGGTCGCCATCAGCCACTATTTAAGTTATTGGCTGTCATACCCATGATTTGGGCGGCTATTTTAGCCTATGGCATAACCATCGGTGCTAATGATGCTTGGCGTCCGTGGCACGCCCAAAGCCAAAGTTTGTCAGCTCACCAAGATATTCATGCCAAAACACTCGCAGAGCTTGATCGTATTCTTGCCGCCCACGATAAAGTGCTTGTTGATGTAACGGCAGATTGGTGTATTGAATGCCGTATTATGGAGCGTACTTTATTTACTGACCGCCCAGCTGTGATGAATGATTATCAGGTGGTGAAGCTTGATATTACAGAAACAACTGATGATAGCCGTGCGATTTTATCGCGTTATCAATTATTTGGACCGCCTGCGTTACTAATTTATCATCAAGGTAAGCTTGAGCGTGTTTTATTGGGTGAAACAAAACCTGAAACACTCAAGCAAGCGTTAACGCCTTAAGTGATTGATTATCATCTATTTTAACCAAAAAAGCTCAATTCGTTGGGCTTTTTTGGTTATTACAACCGTTAAAATGACAGTGTTGATGACTCTTTGGGCGTATTGGCTGATTAATCCTAAAAATCCGCTTGCTTCTTGCCCAAAATTCAGGCATGATGGAGTGACTAAGTGATGATTTGTTCACCCAATCACCTTAGTATGGGTCTTGTTTGACCATTAACACTGACTGATTGATACAGTTAAATGAAATCTTAGTCACGATAACAAAGGAGTTGTTTTTATGCGTTATGCTAATCCAAATACCAAAGACAGTAAAGTTTCATTCAAAGAAAAATATGATAATTTCATCGGCGGCAAATGGGTCGCCCCTGTCAGTGGTGAGTATTTTGAGGATATCTCACCTGTTGATGGTAAGGTCTTTGCAAAAGTTGCTAAGTCCAACAAAAAAGATGTTGAGCTGGCATTGGATGCAGCAGATAAGGCTAAACAAACATGGAATAAATCCACACCGAGTGAACGATCCAACTTGCTTTTAAAAATTGCCAACCGCTTGGAGGAAAATTTAGAATTATTAGCAGTGGCAGAAACTTGGGAGAATGGTAAGCCAATTCGTGAGACATTAGCGGCAGATATTCCATTGGCGATTGACCATTTTAGATATTTTGCAGGATGTATCCGTGCCCAAGAGGGTGGTATTTCACAGATTGATGAAGATACCGTCGCTTATCATTACCATGAACCAATTGGCGTGGTTGGGCAAATCATTCCATGGAATTTTCCAATTTTAATGGCGGCATGGAAAATCGCACCTGCTTTAGCCGCTGGTAATTGCATTGTATTAAAACCCGCCGAACAAACGCCAGTGAGTATTTTGGTCTTGATTGAATTGATTGAAGACTTGTTACCTGCAGGTATTTTAAATGTGGTGAATGGCTATGGGCCTGATGTGGGAGAGCCGCTGGCAACCAATCCACGCATTGGTAAAGTTGCCTTTACAGGGTCTACTGAAGTGGGTCAAAAAATCATGGAATACGCCACCGAAAATATCATTCCTGTAACGCTTGAACTTGGCGGCAAATCACCCAATGTCTTTTTTGCTGATGTCATGGATAAAGATGATGAATTCTTGGATAAAGCATTGGAAGGCTTTACCATGTTTGCTTTAAATCAAGGTGAGGTATGTACTTGCCCGTCACGCGCTTTGGTTCATGAAAGTATCGCTGAAGAATTTTTGAAAAAAGCGGTCGAGCGTGTTAAGAAAATCAAAACAGGACATCCGCTTGATACCGAGACGATGGTTGGGGCACAGGCCTCCCAAGAGCAACAAGATAAGATTTTGGGCTATATTGATAAGGGCAAGTCTGAAGGTGCTAAAATGCTGACAGGCGGTGAGGTACGACATGATGTCGATGGTGGCTATTATATTGAACCAACTGTCTTTAAGGGCGAAAATAGCATGGAAATTTTCCGAGATGAAATTTTTGGCCCTGTGTTGGCAGTGACGACCTTTAAAGACTTTGATGAAGCGATAAAAATTGCGAATGATACCATGTATGGTCTGGGTGCTGGTGTGTGGACACGAGATGGCTCAACGGCTTATCGAGCGGGTCGAGCGATTCAAGCAGGGCGAGTATGGACAAATTGCTATCATATTTATCCAGCACACGCAGCTTTCGGTGGCTATAAAAAATCAGGCATTGGGCGTGAAAACCATAAAATGATGCTTGAGCATTATCAGCTTACCAAAAATCTATTGGTGAGCTATTCACCCAAGGCGATGGGACTGTTTTAATTAATTCTTTTTTAATTAATTTAGATGAGTTTATCGCAATGAATTTGACTTACCCAAAGGGTGGGTCAAATTTTGCTTAAAACTTAAAGCTAATTCATTAAAACTTAATTAAATCCATTGCATAATAATACAATCAAAGCAGTCAGACATTTATCAAACAATAACCAAAATCATAAAAAAGTCCCATGATATCGCTATCATGGGACTTTTGTTTGGTAGATGAAAATTAGTTTTGTTCTTTTTTATTGCGTTCTTCCCAGAAAGTGGCATTTTTGATGCCCAGTTTGATAGGATCAAAAGTAAACTTAGTTACGCCAGCTTTTTGTTGGGCTTCATAGTCTTTGAGTGCTAAAATCGCAGGCTTAGCCATAAAGAAGATCACCAAAATACCGACAATATTGAGCCATGCAGTTAAACCAACGCCAACATCACCCATATTCCAAATATAACCTGAGTTATTGATTGCGCCATAAGCAACCGCAAAGATAAGCACCAGTTTGATGAAAAATAAAGCCCCTGTTGTTTTAATTGAGCGTGTCAAATATGCCACATTAACTTCAGCAATATAATAATAAGCCATAATGGTGGTAAATGAGAAGAAAAATACCGCAACCGCCACAAAGGTATTACCAAAACTACCAAAAATGCTAGAAACAGCCATCTGTGTAAATGCAGGTCCGCTGATGATGGTGGCTGCATCAACATTTTGAACCAAAAACTGACCTTCTGGTAGTGTGCCTTGAATGTTGTACATGCCAGTCATTAAAATCATAAAGGCAGTCGCTGAACAAACAAATAGGGTATCAACATAGACCGAAAAAGCTTGTACCATGCCTTGTTGTGCAGGGTGGTCTACCTCTGCTGCACCAGCATGGTGCGGGCCTGTACCTTGACCTGCTTCGTTAGAATACACACCTCGTTTCACACCCCAACCAATCGCAGCACCCAAGCCTGCTTGTGCTGTAAAGGCATCACCAACGATTAGACTGATGATATTAGGCAGTTGGTTGATATTAAATAAAACAATCAGCACGGCCATCAAAATATAGCCCAATGCCATTAAAGGCACGACAAATTCAGCCACACGAGCGATACGCTTAATACCACCAAAAATGATTAAGCCTAAAATAAGAACCATTACCAAGGTTACCACTAGGGTATTTGTACCAACCGCACCAAATGCAGTATTCACCATAGTGCCTTCACCTGTGATGCCTGTGATGGCTTTAACAACACCATTTGATTGAACGCCTGGTAAGAATAATCCACAAGAGATGATGAATGAAATGGCGACTAAAATACCATAAAATTTACCAAACCCACCACCAAAGAACTTTTCAAAGTAGTAAGCAGGGCCACCACGGTACTGACCACGGTCGTTTTCTTTATAAATTTGAGCTAAGGTAGATTCGGTATATGCAGTAGCAGCACCCAAAAAGGCAACTACCCACATCCAAAATACAGCCCCAGGGCCACCAAAACCAATCGCAGCGGCAACACCTGCAATATTACCCATGCCAACTCGGCCAGATAAAGAGACGGTCAGCGCTTGAAATGAGCTGATGCCTTCAGGTGATTGATTACCAGAAAAAAGCAGACGAATCATTTCTTTAAAATGACGCAGTTGCACAAAGCGAGTCAAGATAGAATAAAATAGCCCAGCTGCCAAGCACAGGTAAATCAGTGCAGGACTCCAAATAATCCCATTTAGGGTATCAATCATGCTTTCCATACGCATATTCCTTTATTTATCCCAAGCATTTTACCATTGGGAGATTAGACCACAATTATGCTATCAATCCATCACAATCTAGGATGTTGGTTAATAGATAGCCAATCCATTTGTCAAGAGATACAAAAATGCCACATTTTACCAGTGACATGAAACATATTGTCTTAGATAATTGCAATTTGCCATAAAATTTTGAGAAAAGCCAGTAAAAATTATACTTTTTTATAAAAAATTTCATCAAACACATGATTTTATGGTTAATGTACACATTTTTTTATGCATTTAGGGTGTTTTTAACAGAGTATTTTACCCATATCTACTCAAAATCTGCTAAATTTTAGACATTAAATTTACAAGCATCTTTATGATTAAAAAAAATGACTGTATAATCATAGCAACATGAAAAATGGGATTCTTAAAATGATTATGAAAAAACCTCTGTTCATCAGTGCAATACTTGCCTTGACATTAAGTTTGTCGGGCTGTGGCTATAACGCACTACAAGCCCAAGATGAGCAAACAGCTGCCGCTTGGTCTGAAGTAGTTAACCAATACCAACGCAGAGCTGATTTGGTACCTAATTTGGTACAGGTTGTTGAGCGTTATGCTAATCATGAGCAGGCTGTATTTAGCGAAGTTGCTGAAGCTCGGGCCCGTGTGGGTAGTGTGCAGCTGACGCCTGAAGTATTGAATGACCCTCAAGCCATACAGCAATATCAAGACGCTCAAGGTCAGATGACCTCAGCACTGTCTCGCTTGATGATGGTATCAGAACGCTATCCTGAGCTTAAGGCGGATGCATTATTCCAAGACTTACAAGCACAGCTTGAGGGTACCGAAAATCGCATCACGGTTGCACGCAATCGCTACATTGAAGATGTACGCACCTATAATACAACTGTACGCCAATTTCCAACCAATTTGACGGCGATGGTATTTGGTATGAAGCCTAAGCCTAATTTTAGTGTTGAAAATGAAGCGGCGATCTCAGTGGCACCTACGGTTAATTTTAGTAATAACACCAATACTGGCACTGCACAGTAATTGGCTTTGTGTGGTTAAGATAATGCAAAAAATGCACGCTCATACTCAAGTGATACAGCGATGGGTGATGGCGATTTTACTACCAATTTTATTAATTTTTGGTGAGACTGCTTGGGCTTCTGAGCCTGCATCTGAAGATGATTTGACAGCACTGATTATCAGTGCTAATCGTGCATCCCAAAGCAATCCAAATTCACCACTGGCAGAATCTGTGCGTGAATTTGAGCAAGCAATGAATCCCGCCGATCAAGCAGATGCCCAAGTTCAATCAACGCCCATCAATATACCAACATCTCACGCACAAAGTATCAGCCATGACAAGCTGATTTTAAATACACCTGTGGTTGATGTTGCTAAAATATTGACACCATCAGAATATCTACACTTAACCGAACAGCTCCAAAAGATTTATCAAGATAATTTGGCTCAAGCTGCTTTGGTGATTGTGCCAAGTACTGATGGTATCGATATTTTTGATTATGCACTTGCTGTTGCTGAGCGATGGCAGTTAGGCCAAGCAGATACAGATGATGGTTTATTAATTACCGTTGCAGTAAATGACCGTAAGATATATATCCTAACAGGTTATGGGCTTGAGGGCATGTTGCCTGATGCGGCATTAAATCGCATTATTCGTGATGATATCACACCTGCTTTTAAATCAGGCAATTATGCTCAAGGGCTATCAGCAGGGATTGCGCGCATTGATGAACGCCTAAGAGCTGACCCTGAAAGTTTGGCTCGTGCTGATGCTCAGGCTGATGATTCTGTGGATATAGATATCATTGGCTTATTTATCATTGCATTGATCGCAGGTTCTTTTTTGGGGGCAATCCTTGGTAGATTTTTGGGTGCAACCCTTGGTGCAGGTGGATTTGTTATTGTGGCACTGATGAGCGGTGCTGGATTTTTTGTGGCAATAATCGCTGCAGTCATATTATGGATATTTTTATTGGCTCGTGGTGTCTTACCGATCACAGGTGGTAGCGGCGGCTTTGGCAGCGGTGGGCGAAGTGGCGGTTTTGGTAGCGGTGGCTTTGGCGGCGGTGGTTTTAGTGGCGGTGGCGGCAGCTTCGGTGGTGGCGGTGCAGGAGGTTCTTGGTAATGCAGACAATTCAATCAACCAAAAGTTTGGCTCGGCTGTTTCGTCAGATGGTTTATATTCCCTCACTGCACAATCGCTGGCTTACCAAAACTGCCAAAGCTGCATTGACACAAGCCATTATGCAGGCGGAGCTGGGTCATCGTGGGGAGATTTACCTGATTATTGAAAATCACTTACCTATTACCAATGCCTATCGCCAAGATTGTCGTGAGCGCGCCTTATATTTGTTTGCAACGCACAAGGTTTGGGATACAGAGTATAATTCTGGCGTGCTTGTGTATGTCAATTTGTGTGAGCATAACCTTGAGATTATCGCTGATCGTGGTATTGATCAAAAGGCACATATGGATGATTGGCAAAATATGTGTGATGATGCGGTCGCTCAATTTCGCCAAGGCAAGATGCAAATAGGCTTGACAACGCTAATCACTCAGCTTGGCAGATTATTAAAATTGCATTATCCAAGTGATGATGAGATGGGTAATGAGCTGTCCAATCAAGTCACTTATCTTAGATAGGTTAGCTTTGGTTTAAAATATGCCATTGGTTATTCATTTTTAACCATCAATGGAAATAACAGTAAATCTATTTGATAGGAAAATAGTTTATAGATGACAATCATTAAAAAAGCAAATGTCATCAAAAAATAACTATTGATATATACGCCAACAGACATAACAATCATCAGGACAATCATTAGATATGCAGAAAAAAATACTGGCGTTTGTATGGCTTCTTTGCAACAAGGGCATTTGCCAGAATATTCTAGGACATCAATACATTTTTTATGACAGTTAGGGCATTTTTTCATAATGTATTTCACCATAATGTTTTGTTTTTTATAAAGCTCAAACCACCTATGGGGAAAGTGGCATACTAATAAAATTCTATTTATTTTTCAATACATTGGCAATCAAAAAACAGATAAATATCAGCATTGATGATAAAAAACTCAACCCTAAGGTAAATAATATTAAATTTACACTTGAATTGGCAAAAAACTCTTCAATGCAAATGGCTAAAAATATCAAAAAACCAAAAATTAATGAAATGATGAGTTGCTTTTTTTTAGATTTTGTTTTTGCAATGTCATCACCCACGCAAGATAATAAACCAGATAATAAGTCAAACATAAAACTCACCTAAAATTGTAAATTACAACGGATAACCACACTGGTGGTGATGGTTACTATTGTGAATGATATCGGTATAAAGGTTCACAAATTGCCCGTTTTTGTAATAGGGCAAATGGGCAAAACGGTTTTCATCGGGCAATGCACCCAAATTGCGGTAGAGCATTATGCCCAAAATCGCCACAATCAACGTGAGTACACCCAAAGTGGCAAGGGTGAATTTAAGGATTTTTTCAATAAAGGTTTCATTGTGGATTAAATAAATCAAACCATTAGGATTTGGGTGTCCTAATGGTTTTTTTGGCTTAGGTTGCAAGTACATTATTATAGCAAATTTGGGTTATTTTGGAAAATTGAGTGTTGTTATGGATGGGTATAAGGTGGGGGTAATAATGGGAAAACTTACTTATAAGAATACTCTAAAAATGATATACTAACGCCATCATTAAAATAGGATATTTATTATGCCAAACGCTCAAGCCATCAACCAAGACTTTTTAAATAAACTTGACCAAGACCTCTGGACTGCCGCCGACAAACTGCGTAAAAACCTAGACGCCGCCAACTACAAACACATCGTGCTTGGTTTTATCTTTCTAAAATACATCTCCGACAGTTTCAACGACTTTCGCCAAAAACACGCCCTCAATCTTACCAATCCTGACAGCGAAACCTATCTTGACCCAGCCTTGTTTGATAAAGCCGAATATCAGCAAATTTTAAACGATGAAATTGAAGAGCGGGATTATTACACCGCCGAAAATATCTTTTATGTACCACAACAAGCACGCTGGGAAAACATCAAAGACAACAGCAAACTAAACGCAGGCGATGAATTGCCTTGGGGTGGCAAATTCAAAAATGTCAGCATTTTGCTTGATGATGCCTTTGAAGCCATCGAACAAGAAAACCCCAAACTAAAAGGCGTGCTCCAACGCATTGCAGGCTTTGGCGTGCCTGATGAAATGCTTCGTGGCTTGATTGACCTTTTCTCTCGCACCGACTTTACCCGCCCAATGTACAATGGCGAACCTGTGCATCTGCAAGCCAAAGACATTTTGGGTCATGTTTATGAATATTTCTTAGGACAATTTGCCCTAGCCGAAGGCAAAAAAGGTGGTCAATATTTCACGCCAAAATCCATTGTTACCCTGATTGTGGAAATGCTCGAACCCTATTCAGGGCGAGTGTATGACCCTGCGATGGGCAGTGGCGGATTTTTTGTGCAAACCGACCGCTTTATCCAAGCCCACCAAGGTAACCGCAACGCCATTTCGGTCTATGGGCAAGAATCCAACCCCACCACCAGAAAACTTGCCGTGATGAATATGGCGATTCGGGGCATTCCCTTTGATTTTGGCGACAAGCCTGAAGATACTCTGCTCAATCCGTTACATATTGATAAAAAAATGGATTTTGTGATGGCAAATCCCCCTTTTAATATGAAAGAATGGTGGAGCGAAAGTTTGGCAGGCGACCCACGCTGGGCATACGGCACACCGCCGCAAGGCAACGCCAACTTTGCGTGGTTGCAGCATATGATTTACCACCTTTCGCCAAAAGGCAAAATGGCACTCCTACTTGCCAACGGCTCAATGAGTAGCCAAACTTCAGGCGAAGGCGAAATCCGCAAAAACATCATAACAGCCGACCTTGTCGAAGCGATGATTGCCCTGCCCAATCAGCTATTTACCAACACGCAAATCCCTGCCTGCATTTGGATTATCAATAAAGCCAAAGCTCGTAAAGGCGAAGTGTTGTTTATCAACGCCACCCAAATCGGCTATATGAAAGACCGTGTCTTGCGTGATTTTACTCCTGATGACATCGCCAAAATCGCCACCACCTACCACAACTGGCAAAAAGGGCAACAAGAAAAAGGCTACGAAAATATCCCTGCGTTTTGTTACTCGGCAACGCTAGACGAAATCGCCAAAAATGACTTTGTGCTGACGGCTGGGCGATATGTGGGAGCAGTCGCCGAAGAAGATGACGGCGTACCATTTAGCGACAAAATGCAGGAATTGACCGCTTGTTTAAATGAACAATTTAAACAGGGGCGGGAATTGGAACAGCAAATCGCAGAGAATTTAAAGGGGTTGGGGGTTTGGAAATGAGTAAGGTACGATTTGGAACAATTGTTAATTTTTTAAATGCCAAAAGAAAACCGTTAAGCTCCAAAGAAAGAGAAAATAAATCAGGAATTTATCCATACTACGGAGCATCAGATATTGTTGATTATATTGATGAATATATTTTTAATGGCACATATTTATTGATTTCAGAAGACGGAGAAAACTTAAAGTCAAGAAAAACCCCAATTGCCTTTATTGCAAATGGCAAGTTTTGGGTAAACAATCACGCACATATTGTTGAAGGAAAAGATGATGAAACTATAGATTATCTTAAATACTATTTCTCGCAATTAGATCTTTCACCATATATAACGGGAGCAGTACAGCCAAAATTAAGCAAGGGAGTATTAGAGAAAATTGAAATTGACTTCCCAAGTTACGAAATCAGAAAGTCAATAAATCAAATATTGGGCTTGCTAGACGACAAAATCCAACTCAACACCCAAACCAACCAAACCCTAGAACAAATCGCCCAAGCGATTTTTAAAAGCTGGTTTGTGGATTTTGACCCTGTACGAGCCAAAGCAGCCGCCCTAAGCGAAGGCAAAAGCGAATACGAAGCCAATCTTGCGGCAATGTCGGTGATTTGTGGCAAAGACACCAGCGAGTTAAACGACACCGAATACAAAGCGCTTTGGCAAATCGCCGAAGCCTTCCCAAGTGAGCTTGTGGCGAATGAAGAATTTGGCGAAGTGCCGAAGGGGTGGGAAATAGTGGGGCTTTCTAGCCTATTTGAATTTATTGGCGGCTCTCAGCCACCAAAATCTGAACACATCTATAACGAACAAGAAGGCTATGAAAGATTTATACAAAATAGGGATTATTCTAATGAAAACCATATTACCTATATTCCTATTTCAAAAAAAAATAAACGCTGTAATGAAAAAGACATTTTAATGGATAAATATGGCGAAGCTGGAAAAGTAAGATTTGGAATAAAGGGAGCTTATAATGTAGCTCTAGCAAAAATCCAACCAAAAGCAGAAAATTTAAGAGAGTTTCTTCGTGGCTATTTTATGCAAGATAGCGTGATGACATATCTACATATGTCATCGATTGCATCAACAAGGAATTCTTTAAATTCTTCATCTTTTGCTGGATTAAATATTGTTATTCCCAACGATATGATTTTAGATAGATTTGAAGAGGTTGTAAGCACACATATTGATGCTATTTTAAAGCTGAAAACACAAAATAAAATGCTTGCCAAAACAAGGGATTTGTTATTGCCTAGATTGTTGAGTGGGGAGCTACTAAATGAGTAATACTTATTTAGAAAGAAAATTCATCAATGAATTGAATGCAGAGGGCATGATTAATATTAGGGGGATTGAATTTGCAAGAGACCAAGTTCTATTTACCCTAGATAAAGATGCATATAATGATATTTTTAATGAATGGCTGAATGACTATAAACTAAGAAAGCTAGAGCAAGGTAGAAATATCTTAAAGCTCCATAGTAACCAAAGCCGATTTAATACATTAAAAAGTATATTTGAGCGAAATCAGATAATCCCTTTTATTGGGGCTGGATTATCCCTGCCAACAGGATTACCTTTATGGAGAGATTTTTTAGTACAAGTGCAAAAAGAAAGTTCGGTAAATCAAGAAGAGTTTTTTGGTTTATTGAATAACGGACAGTTTGAAGAAGCAGCTCAGTTGCTGGATGAGCACTGTGCCACACATTTGCAGGAACAATTAGATAATGAATATGGAAAGTATTTTAGAGTAGATGAAATAAATGGTGTAATTTGTCGATTACCAGAATTTTTTCCAAACTCATCTATTGTTACAACAAATTATGACTCTTTATTAAAAGTCATTTATGAAAATAACAGTAAAAGTTTCACTCATTATTTATTTGATTTGAATGCAATAGAATTTTCTCGCTTACTGAGTAGTGGTCAAAGGGTTCTTTTGAAATTACACGGCACACATACAACAAAAACCAAAAGAATTCTAACTGTCGATGAATATAATAGGCACTATAACGAAAATAATACCATTTCAAACTGTATCTATCAGCTATTTTCAAAATCCATTTTATTTTTAGGTTGCAGTTTATCTGTTGATAGAACAATTAAGACTTTACAAGAAATAGTGAGTGAAAGAGGCAGTGATAATTTAGCTCGGCATTATGCTTTTTTGTCATTGGGTGAAATGTCAAATGCTGAAAAAATTAACAGGCAAGAAGAGTTAGCAAAAGCCAATATATTCCCTATTTGGTATGATGATGACCACGATGAATGTATTGAAGCATTGTTAGAATTATTGGTAGAAGGTAAATAAGATATGCTAGGCATCAACGAAAACACCATCGAACAATCCGCCATTGCCACAATGCAAT
>ERZ1023425.56-NODE-56-length-35431-cov-11.239371_pt1 | contig 35431 bp, 30 predicted proteins | sample MGYA00380514_ERZ1023425 | MGnify/ENA primary metagenome ERZ1023425 (study PRJEB33173, sample SAMEA4830391) | metagenome | study: EMG produced TPA metagenomics assembly of the PRJEB25223 data set... | reverse complement strand
GGCGTTGGCGTTGGCGTTGGCGTTGGCGTTGGCGTTGGCGTTGGCGTTGGCGTTGAGCCTTGCTGTGCTAATTTTAAATGTACTTTGTTGGTATCACTATAATCTGCTTCAAAATCCACAAGTGGACTATTGTCTGTAATGTTTTTGAATCGACCATTTAGAGTGCCCGCTGTCAAAACATTGTGCCAAACTGTTGATTTGTTGGTGTCCTTAATAAAGTCTTGGGTTAGGGCTTTTAGGTTGCCATTGTCAATGTCAGCAGTGCCCGTAACAATTACTTTGCCATAACGGTCATCTTTATCAATTTTGCTGTCTTCATTGTAGTCTGAAATGCCGATAACTAGATTTTCGCCAGCCATCTTAAGATTGCCATCTATTTTGAGTGTGCCATCAATGGCTCCGATGTCGCCTGTGAATTTTTTGGAGTTTTCAGACAAGGTTAGCATTCCTGAACCATTCATAATAAAACCACCCGAAACAAACTCGTTTTGTTCATCTATAGTAACTGCAACGGTTTGTCCTACATCTCCTGTAATGACTGCCTCGGGATTGATAATGACATTGGCGGGTGTGTCATCCCTGTGTAAGTCGCCCATTTGCACCCATAGCCCTTCTTTGCCAATCTCAATTTTGTTGTTTTGATTAAATCCTGCAAACAAATTGTTTTGATCTTGAGTGAAAACCAGTCCTGCACCATTGAGGTGTATTTCTGAGCGTTGAGCATCGGGGCTTCTTTGAATTTGGTGAACTTCGAGCATGGCTGGCTGTTTGTCTGTACCTGTGATTTTGAGTACGCCTTGCCCTTGTTCACCAACGGTAATAGTGTTAATAGCTGTGCTAGTTTCTGTGTCAAGATGTAGTGTGCCGACACCTGTTTGTGATTTACCAAGTGTAATATTTTGAATTGGGTAGATTTGCCATAATTGTTTGAAGGTTAAATTGCCAACACCTTGCTCACCAACAGTGATGTCTTGTACTTCAAGATATGCATTATCTTCTATCAAAACATCGCCACGACTACCTGTTTTGGCGGCAATGGTTAGGGTGTCTGCGACAATACTACTGTCATTGTTTTTTGCGACAAGTTTGCCAGTACCTGCCCCACCCACAACGATGTCGGTTAGTCTGGCAACTGAATTATTTTGTAAGGTTAGCTCGCCCGTACCACCTTTTTCCATCCCAATTTGCAATAATTCGCCTCTAATGTAACTCCCATCTTTGGCATTAAAGGTGCCTTTGCCTGCATTGCCCACATAAATGGTCTCTGCCTGAATGTCTGCACCAACAAGGCTGACTGTGCCTGTCCCTGTTTCATTGGTATTGGCTGTGCCACCAATGTCTAGTCTATTAAATTTAATATTCTCGTTGTCTTGATTTCGCCATACCGTCAAATAGCCATTGCCTTCTTTGCCGACAATGGCGTGATGGGCGGTTAAGGTATGATTGCCAAATACGTTCACAAAACTGGCATTCTCCACAGGGTTAGTGCTGGTGGTGATGGGTTTGTCTTTCCCTATCGTTAATGTTCTAGCGACTTCTACACTGCTATTTTGTTGGGCTGGGTCATTGTTGTTGTCATCTAGAGTTAGTACGCCTGTTGATGATTTGCCAATTTTCAAATCGCCATTTAGCTTTAGATGGCTGTTTTCGTGGATAAGTGCCTCCCCATCTGCTCCTAGCATTTTGTGAATGTTCAGCGTGCCTGCTTGTACGGTTGCCCCCTTTCTTATTTCCAGGGTTCCATAGGTTAGCTCACCGTCGGTCAGGCGGATGTCCCCTTCATAGATAACCGCACCTGCATTGCTTGTTAAGATTATTCCAATCGCCAATGCCAATGTCTTGACTGACTTGGTCTTGCCACGGGCTTTGGCAAATTCTGATACACATTGATAAGTGCCTGTGGCGTGGTTAAAAACAACTCGATAAATGTGATTCATAGAATATCCTTAAGTTCCAAGAGATAGGTTATTTATTGATAAAATCAATGGTTTGAATTAATAAAAATTAACATAGAATTATACTAAAAATTTTACAATAGGAGTGGTTTTATGAAAAATTATTGATAAACGGTGTTGTTTTTGTGATTGATGGGTAGTTTTTGATGGGAATCGAGTTGTTTGGAAAAGCAGAATGCTAAAAGCGGATGATAAAAAAGACGACCATTAAGCCGTCTTTTGATATTTGTAAAATTATTCAAAAATCTTAATATAAGCCCCAGCTTTTAGTTCATCCACCCAGTCTTCTTCGGCTTGGGGAGCTTGACGGCTAAACAGTATCTCACGAGCTTTGTCTTTGCGTGCTTCATTACTCATGTCTCGCTGGCGAGTGTTCTCCACTTTTAGGATGTGCCAGCCAAACTGCGTGCGAAACGGGGTGGAAAAATCACCAGCGACAGTATTTTTCATCGTCGCTTCAAATTCTTTGACCATCTGCCCGTCAGTGACCCAGCCTAGGCGACCGTTTTGGGTGGCAGAGCCTGTGTCATCAGAATAGGTGGCTGCCATCGCCCCAAAGTCCGCTCCTTTTTGTAGTTCGCTGTATAGGGCGTTGATTTTTTGTTGTGCCATGGCATCACTTTGAGCATCATCAACTTTGACCAAAATATGACTGGTTTGCCATTCGGGGATAAGCACCTGTTCGGCAGGGATTTGTTGTCCTTCGGGCGAGTTTAAAAAGGCATTGACTTCCTGCTCGCTGATGTTAATGCGTGGACGGACTTGGGCTTGCCATAATGCCACTAGGCTTGCATCTTCGATGACTTGACGGCGAAGTTCGGCATAACTGCTTAATCGTTTGCCATCAAGCGAGCGTTGAAAATCTGCCAAGTTGTCAAACCCTTCTTGGTTGGCGATGGCGAGCAGTTCACGATTGACCGCATTTTCATTGGGGCTAAACCCTGCACGTTTTACCAGTCCAAGCTGTAATTTGCGCGTGATGAGTGCATCCATGGTAAGGTTTTGGACTTCGGCATTAGATAGAGCGATGCCCCTGTCACGATATTCACGAGCCATGGCTTGACTGGCTGTAATGAACTCGCTTTTTAGGATAATTTCGTCATTGACCTGTGCCAAAATACCATCGGCACTGCTTGTCACGCTAGGGGTGTTGGCGGTGGCGACCGTCGCCATGCCTAGGCTCAGGCTGATGGCAAGTAGGGATTGGATAAGGGGGTGTTTCATTGTTGTTCCTATAAAATTGTTAATAGATAAACCAAACCAGTTTAGCATTTCATCATCATCTCGTCAAATGCTATGATTTAAATAAATTAATAATCCTGTTGCCATGCTTGATTGACGGTATCATAACCCAAGACTTTATCAGACATCAGGCGGTTTAGCTTACCGCCACTGGTAATGCCATTTAGGCGAATCTCCGCCATGACAGCATTGTCCACTCCTGCTTCGGGGTTTAGGTCGTTGCGATAACGACGAGCGTAGACCGATAAGCCATAACAGCAATCTTCGTAATTGACCCCGACTAGGGCATCAAGCAGGCGGTCATTTTTATAGTCGTATTGGGCTTGGGTCATGACACGCCAGCGGTTGTTGATGGGAAAGACAGCGGAGGCGGTATAAGCCGATAGGGCAAGCTGACCTGTGGCGGGGTTGTCTTTGCGTTCGATGACGCCAAAGTTGTACAGCTGATTATCACTGGGCTGATAACGTAGCTGAGCGACGATGGCACTTAGGTCGTAGCTGGGGGTAAATGCCCCACCAGCTTCTACCCAAAAGTTATCCGTCGGCTGAGCAGAAGCTCGCCATGCCATCCCTGATGTGCTACCTGTAAAGATTTGGCTGTCATCTAAGCCCACACGAATGTCATCTAAATAAATCTGCTCGGCAATGCCTCCATCAAAGCGTGTCAGACCTGACCCATCCACATAGCGATAATGCAGAGCAGGGGTGATGGCGTGCAAGTCGCCAATGCGGTCATAGCCTAAGAACCACGAATCGGACAGTAGGCGGTCGTAGCTAATCTGCCCGATGGCGGTCTCAAAGTTGGGGATGTTGCTTTGGTCTTTGTAAGGGATGTAGGTGTATTTTAGGCGTGGCATGATGACTTGATGACCGCCCAAGCTGTCGTCATACAGTCCAAAGGGCGAACCTGCCTTTTCAAAAAACAGCCCCGTATCCAACCCAACCCTAGGAGCGAATACTGAATAAGTGCCTTCGTCTTCGGTCAGATTTTGTCCGATAAGGCTGTCTTCATCATAAGATACATGCAGATGTGTCAAGGCAAGCGATGGCGTAGCATAGCCCCATGAGCGAGTCATCGGGTAACTTGCCGAGAGTTGGTTGTACATGCGAAAGCCTGATTTTTCCGTCTCGGAGTTGTCTTTGATGGATTTTTTAAAATAGGCAGAGTTGTGAACCCCTTCTACTTTTAGGCGGTTTAGCACGTCAAATTCATTGACAAGTTTTGGCAAGCGATAATGCACCGACAACTGGGGCAGGCGTGAGTAAGGCTTGTCTTTGTCTAGGATGGTCGTGCCGTCGTTATTTTTACCATATAACGTCTGAAAGGTCTCAGCTCGCAAATCGGCACTGATGTAGTCATTGTAGTAGCTTGCCCCGATGTTGCGTGGTAGGTTAAGTGGGTTGCCTTCGATGCCAAGCGTGTCAAAGTCATTAAGATAACTGCTGTCCGAGACGTAGCGATAATGAGCGTAGGCGGACAGATGGGGGTGGCGTTTGGACTGCCAATAGTGGTCATAAAACAGGCTTTTGCGGTCTTCGTTATTGTATTTGCGGTCATTGGGCAACAAAGAACCACGTAACACGCCTGCCCCGACGTGCTGTGTCAGATAGCGAAACTCGCCCGTGAGCATGGGGTTTTTGCTACTAAACACCGTGGGCGTGATGGTGGCATCATAGTTTGGGGCAAGGTTTAGGTAATAGGGCGTGCTAATCTCAAAACTGTCCGAGCCAAACCCTGCCGTCGGTAACAAAAAGCCACTGGCACGTCTGTCATCAATGGGAAAGTTAAAATATGGCAAATAAAAGACGGGCACGTTACCGATTCTGAGTGTGCTGTTTTTTGCCACACCACGCCCTGTGTCGTTATCGATGTCAATGCTACTGGCGTCCAAATGCCATTTGCGTTCGGTTGGCGGGCAGGTGGAGAACATCACGTCCTGCATGTGGTATTGGTTATCGCCGACTTTGTTTAGGGTGTGGGCATGCCCGTGGGCGTTCATGGTGGTGCTGGCAAAGGCGACATCATGAGCGGTGGCAGTTCTGCCATCATCGGCATAGTATAAGTTATCGGCAACCCCGATAATCCCTGCACCGCTTACCTTGCTACCGCCAGTACTGGGTGGTCTGTCATCACTAAACAGCACTTGCCCTGTGGCACGCATTTGTCTTGTGCTGGGCTGATAGATGAGCTTGTCAGCGACGATTTGCTGGCCGTTTTGTTCGATGATGACATTGCCAGCAAGCTCGGCGTAGTCTTTATTGTCATAGTAGCCGTAGTCGGCTTGGGCGTAGAAAGTGTCGTTATCATCGCCATGATCCCGATAGCCCAAACTTTGGCTTAGGCTCTCTCGCTTGGGCTGTACCCACACCCCTTCACAGCGTGCCACATGTCCGCTTGTGCTTGGCTTGGCGTGATAATATTGGGCAAGTTTGGCAAGACTTTGGCTTTTTTGTGTGTTGGCATGATGGTCTTGGCTGATGTTGTCACTGCTGATAAATGTCGTGCTTTGATTGCCTTTGCTGTTTGAAATGGTTTGACTGTTATGGCTGTTATGAATGCCATGAGTATCTGATGTGACAAATGACGTGGGTTTTGGGTTGTGATTTGATTTATCGCCCTGTTTGTTGTTTGTTAATTTATTATCAAGATATGGGTTATTATCAAGATGTGGATTGCCCCGTGTGCTGTATTCAGGACTGTATTGGGGGTCATGCGAAGTGACGGCATGATAAGACAGATGAGCAGGTTTGGGCTGAGTGATGGTGGGGGCAGAATTGGCGGTTTGGGTGTTATTGGTGCTGGCGACAAATCCCAAGCCGTCATCGGTTGAGTTAGTCTCTATCTTTGCCCCTGTGGTCGCTTGAACGGTGGCAGGCGTGGGCGTATGGCTCATCATGCTGTTGGCGTTTGGGCGTGTGATGTCATCAGATGTTACAAAACTTTGGGCGTGACTTAGGGTAGGCAATACACCAAACAACGCCATGCCGACACAGATGGTCAGTTCGTGCTTTTTGCCAAAAAAATCCTGTTTTTGTCTGCCCTGTTTGCTCTGTGTTGCCTGTCCACGTGCCATGATGTTACCTGATTGACTTAGGGTGATTTTAAATATAAAGTAAGATTGGCTATTTTACCCTATTTTTGATTTAAAATTAAATAGTTTTTATTAGGGCGTGCCTGCCTTTTGTATTTGCAATGAAAAATGCCTATTTTAAAAGCAGGGGAGTTGCACATTTTTCATGCAAAAACATCCTTTTATTTCTAAAATATTTCTAAATTTTAAATTCTGTTATAAAGTTTTAACACGCTCTATTTCTTATAAAAATGTGCCAGTAAAAAATAATACACCGAAAATGACTGGTGTAACACCCAAAAATCCGCTAAACTATGGCACCTGTTTAATCATTTAACCAAATCATTTAACTAAACCATTTTAACCATAAGGGCATACCATGACTCGCCATAATGAGATGATGAATTTTTTAAACAATCACCTAACCGCTGGTTTTACGGTAGAGAGCTTGGCAGGGGATGCCAGTTTTCGCCGTTATCATCGCATTCATTTTAAGGTGGCAAGCGAACATGATAAAGATGAAATGACGTATCTTTTGATGGATGCTCCGCCTGACAAAGAAAGTGTGACCGAATTTGTAGCGGTGGCAGGTATCATGAGTGAAGCGGTGAATGTGCCTGACATCATCGCCCAAGACATTCCTAAGGGTTTTTTATTGTTACAAGACTTTGGTGCGACTGAATTTGCTCATTTAATCAAAGATGATAAAGCAAATGTGACTCGCTATTATCAAAAAGCCTACGAGACATTAATCAAGTTACAGGATTTGGATATTGATGTTGATTTGCCAGCATATAGCGATGAGAAATTAAATGATGAGATGGATTTATTTAGCCAATGGTTCTTGCCATATATCAACGTGGCATTTACATCCGATGATGAGTTATTATGGGAGCGACTAAAAAAACAAGTCATCACTGATGTCCAAAGTCAGCCCAAAGTCATCGTTCATCGCGATTATCACAGTCGCAATCTCATGCAAGATAAAGCGTCCGATGAGCTGGGCGTGATTGATTTTCAAGATGCGGTGATTGGGGCGGATACTTATGATTTGGTGAGTCTGGTGCGAGATGCGTACATTGATGTGGATGAGACGTGGGTGAATGAGCAGATTGGGGTCTTTTATGAATTAAAAAACCCTAACATGACTTTGCATGACTTTACCAAAAATGTCAATATCATGGGCGTACAGCGACATTTAAAAGTATTGGGGATTTTCATTCGTCTGTATCAGCGAGATGGTAAAGAGCGTTATTTGCAAAACATCCCCAAAGTGATGAATGATTTGTGCCGTGAGCTAAAATGGTTAAGTGAGCAGGGCGATGATGTTTATGCCACTTTTAATGAATTCATTCAGCAAAAAATCCTACCTGCGTATACTCAGGTCTTTATATCGGTATAAATAAAATAGGATGATGATATGATAAATTGTCCTATTTTTATTTTAATGTTTGATATTTTTAATTTTAAAATTGATGGGGTTAATTTTATCAAGATAATTAATTCAAAAACCCCAATCATTATATAAAAATGATGTTTATAAAAGGCAAACCATGATAACCCAAGCCATGATTTTATCGGCAGGTAAAGGCACTAGAATGCGTCCTTTGACCCTGACCACGCCCAAGCCCCTTGTGATGGTGGCACAAAAGCCCTTGATAGTGTGGCACATCGAGCGCCTAAAACAGGCAGGCATTACCGACATTACTCTAAATGTCGGTTATCTAGGCGGTGTGATTATTGACTTTTTTCAAGGTCGTGATTTTGGTGTGAATATCCACATATCCGATGAGAGTGTCCTGCCCGAACCTTTGGAGACGGCAGGGGGCATACGCTATGCACTGGCTCGTGGGAAGCTAAGAGATGAGCCGTTTTTGCTTATTAATGGCGATGTGTGGAGTGAGTTTGCGTTTGATGGGCTGGCTCATCACAGCCTTGGCGACAATCTGGCTCATCTGATGCTGACCGCCAATCCTGAGCATAACCCCACGGGCGATTTTTCTCTGGTACAGATGTCGGCAGGGGGGGCGGGCAGGGTCGGACTAAAAAGCGACGATGGCAACAACCACACCTTTGCTGGCATTAGTGTGATGTCGCCACAGATAGTGGCAGGCGTGGGCGTGGGCGAGATAGCACCACTGGCACCACTGCTACGTTCGGCGATGGTAGGGGGGCGTGTCAGTGGCGAGATACTGAGCGACAAATGGGTCGATGTCGGCACGATGGAGCGACTGCATGAAGTGGAGCGATATGTTCGGGGTGATTAGGGTGTGCTGAACATTGATAACATTTTTATTTATAAAATAAGACGAAGGTTTAACACTTTTATCAATTTTTGCATGAAAAATGGCTAAATCTTGTTTTTCATCGTCAAAAGCTCGTTTGATAGAATAACTATCAAACTTCACTTTTTCCTTGAAAAACGTGCGATTTTTCTCATTTTTCATTGCAAATACCAAAGGCAGGCACGCCCTAGTGAAAACGGATAGGAAATTTTATAAAATAATTTTTAAAAAATAATTTTATAAATTTCAATGGCTTATAAATTTTATTTAAAATTTTTACAAAAAGTGTTTGACACCCACCAAAAAATCTATATAATACGCACCACAACGAACGACATACATAACAAACAACATTGTTTAAATAGTTAAGTAAGTTAAGTTCGGGCGGTTAGCTCAGTTGGTAGAGCGTCTGCCTTACAAGCAGAGGGTCAGCGGTTCGAATCCGTTACCGCCCACCATTTTAAATCTTTTATGGTTAAAAAAGATTAGCGACCTTAGCAGCGGTAGTTCAGTTGGTTAGAATACCGGCCTGTCACGCCGGGGGTCGCGGGTTCGAGTCCCGTCCGCTGCGCCATTTTTAACTGGTTTTTCCAGTTTAATCCCCTAAGTCTCCCCTGACTTGGGGATTTTTTTGCCTTTATTTCATACACTAGGGCGTGCCTGCTTTTTGTATTTGCCATAAAAATGAGAAAAATTGCTCGTTTTCAAGGAGATATCAAAGGCGGCGTACCCTAATTTCTAAAATTCTAAAAATAATACAACAGCTTCAATGGTTGTTTTACTGACGCAGTTTGGCGTCTTCTTCTGCCATGATTTGCCGTGCCACATGAATGATAAGCTGTCTTAGCCATTTATGAGCAGGGTGGTGTTGTAGTAGGGGCGACCACGCCATTTTGAGTTCAAATTCAGGGATAAAAAACGGCGGTTCTTTGACCACGATTTGCGGATTATTTTGGGCTTGCAGGTTTGCCACACGAGTGGGTAGCGTGGCAATCAGGTCTTTGTTGGCGGCGAGCATGGCAGGCATTTGGTAGTGGCGAGTAAAGACACTGATTTGGCGTTTTTGTCCCAGTCGCTGTAAGGCTTGGTCGATAGAACCCAGACCGCCCGATTTTTCAGGATTGACCCCAAAACCCACGCCCATGCCCGTCTTAGACACCCAGACGTGCTGAGCTTTTAGGTAGTTTTTTAGGTTAAAACGGTGCAAATGGGGCGATTCTGCCGACAGCAGACAACTAAACGTATCACGCCACACCAGCACCTGATGAAAACTTTGTGGTATCTCATTAAAGCGGTTAATCGCCAAATCCACTCGCCCTTGTTCCATGTCCCGATATGACACATCAGACGGGGTTAAAAAGTCCAAAATCACGTTGGGGGCTTCACTTCGCAAGGCTTTAACAAGGCGTGGCACAAGCGTGGCTTCGGCATAGTCCGATGTCATAATCCGAAACACCCGAGATGTGCTATACGGACGAAACTCGGTGCGTGGCTCCAACAGCGTCCCCACGTCCGAGAGTATCTCACGAATGCGTGGCTGTAACTCGCTCGCTCGCTCGGTGGGGGTCATGCCTTCGGACGACCGCACGAGCAAGGGGTCATTAAACAGCGAACGTAATCTGCGTAAAATATTACTCATCGCAGGCTGAGTAATGCCAAGCTGTTCGGCGGCACGGGTAACGTTTTTTTCACGCAGTAATACGTCTAGATAAACAATCAGGTTTAAATCAACTTTTTGTAAATTCATAATTACCTTTTTCTGTTTTAATTTAATACAATTGCATGGTTTGGTTTTTGGTGATTTGTAAAACACCGTCAATCATTTGATAAGATTGCACTTTTTTATTTAAATCGGTTGCCGTGATTTTTACCGCCACGGCATTTATGTTGTCATATAAATAAATAATTTCATCGTGATGATGATTGATGTGTTTTAATAAATTGTCTTTTTTGTTTTGTTCAAAATAAATGATAAAAATATCCGACTGGACGGTTTGTGTGATTTGCTCTATTTTATTATTGGATTGATAAGGGGTATTTACGCAAGCAGTTAATGTGATAATAGGAATTAGTAATAAATATCTCATAAATTGCCTTTTTAAAAGATGAAAATATTTTTGATTAAAATGTTAATGATAAATAAGCTAAATAATTAAAACTTCCGTCCCCACATCAACCATATCATACAGCCACACGACATCATCATTTGTCATGCGGATACAGCCATGCGACATCGGCACGCCCATAGGCTCACTATCAGGCGTGCCATGAATATAGATATAACGGGCGTGGGTGTCGCACACCGTACCGTCTGCGGTTTTGCCCAAATTATAACCGTTTTCCACACCCTTTAACCACAAAATCCGACTTAAAATCCAGTCTCTGTCAGGATTGGTTCGCCCCAACTCATCATCATAAATCTCGCCTGTAAACACTCGCCCGACAAAGACGGCATTTTTGGGGTATTCGCCCCCGATTTTGTTGTTAATGATATGCTTACCAAGTGGCGTACGCCCTGTATTTTCAAGTTGTCCTGTGCCGTTTTTGGCGGTGGAGACAGGCAGGGTTTTGATGAGCTTATCATCATCAAATACGGTCAAGGTTTGGGCGGTGGTGTCTATTTTTAGGGTTATCATGGCTTTATGATGATTTTATGATGATTGGGTTATCAATTTTAAAAATGATGACTATTTTAAATTTTACTAGTTTAACAAATTTTTAAAAATTTTTCGCCTATTTTTGTGAAAATTTGCCAAATTTTTAAAATTTTTACCCTAAGATTTGCCAAAAGTGTTATAATTTTTTAAATTACATTCTTTTATTTTATGAAAATTGGAGTTGATATGAGTAGCACCATTTTAGAATCTTTGCCTGTGGGCGAAAAGGTGGGGATTGCATTTTCGGGCGGTTTGGATACGTCTGCCGCCATTTTGTGGATTAAGCAAAAAGGGGCAACCCCATACGCTTACACCGCCAATCTCGGTCAGCCCGATGAGTCCGACTATGATTCAATCTCTGCCAAAGCCATGCAATACGGGGCAGAGAAGGCTCGCCTTGTGGATTGCCGTACCCAGCTTGCTCGTGAAGGTATTTGTGCGATACAGTGCGGAGCGTTTCATATCACAACAGGTGGTATGCCGTATTTTAACACCACGCCACTAGGACGTGCGGTAACAGGCACCATGCTCGTAACCGCCATGGCAGAAGACGGCGTGGATATTTGGGGGGACGGCTCAACCTATAAAGGCAACGACATTGAGCGTTTTTATCGTTATGGACTCTTAACCAATCCCAAACTAAGAATCTATAAGCCTTGGCTAGATGAAACCTTTATTGATGAGCTTGGCGGACGAGCGGAGATGAGCCAGTTCTTGATTGACAACGGCTTTGACTACAAAATGAGCAAAGAAAAGGCATATTCTACCGACTCAAATATGCTTGGGGCAACGCATGAAGCCAAAGATTTGGAGTTTTTGAACGCAAGCCACAAAATCGTCGAGCCTATCATGGACGTACGCTACTGGGACGAAAGCGTGGAGATTAAGCCTGAGACCGTTACGGTGGAATTTTTTGAAGGCAATCCTGTGGCATTAAATGGCGAAAAATTTGATGATCCTGTGGCTCTTATGCTAAAAGCCAACGAAATCGGCGGACGACACGGCTTGGGCATGACCGACCAGATTGAGAATCGTATCATCGAAGCCAAATCTCGTGGCATTTATGAAGCCCCTGGTATGGCACTACTGCACATCGCCTACGAACGCTTGGTTACGGGCATTCACAACGAAGACACCATTGAACAGTATCGCATTAACGGACTGCGTTTGGGTCGCCTACTCTATCAAGGTCGCTGGTTTGACAGCCAAGCTCTTATGCTCCGTGAGACCGCACAGCGTTGGGTCGCCAAAGCCATTACCGGCGAAGTGGTGCTAGAACTACGCCGTGGTAACGACTACTCTATCCTGGACACCAAGTCGCCAAATCTCACCTATGAGCCTGAACGCCTGTCTATGGAAAAAGTAGAAGATGCAAGCTTTACCGCAACCGACCGTATCGGACAGCTGACCATGCGTAATCTTGACATTTCAGACACTCGTGCCAAACTCGGCATTTATGCAGGTGCAGGGCTTTTGGGATTGTCGGGCGGTAATGCCGTGCCACAGCTTGAAAGTAAGTGATGATTGCTATTTTATAAAAACAGCATAATAAAAAGAGCGAGCCTAAGTGTTTCGCTCTTTTTTATTGAAAAAAATTTTTAAAAATAGTCATGGATTGATAAAATTTTTTACAAAAATTTGTTATACTAATTACCTTTTTTGATGTCATTAACCTGTCATTTTTATCCACTTTTAAAAACATATTTTATCAATTAAGGACAACACGTGCGTGCTTTAAATGCCATTGACCATGTATTTTTGATGCTTGAAACTCGCAAGGAGCCGATGCACGTTTCGGGTTTGTGTATTTTTGAGTTGCCTGACGGGGCGGGCGATGATTTTTTGGCAAAGTTGGTGGCAGATATTGAAGTAACTCGCACCAAGCCGAGCTTTCCTTTTAATCAAGTGCTAAGCAAGGGGCTGTTTTGGGAGAGAGATGGGGATTTTGATGTCAATCATCATTTTCGCCATGTTGCCCTACCCAAACCTGGTGGCACCAAAGAGCTGACCAACTATATCTCACGAGAGCATGGGCTGATGTTGGACAGAGCCAAGCCGTTGTGGGAATTTCATCTCATCGATGGGCTTGCCCCTGCTCATGACGGTGGCAATGCTCGCTTTGCGTTATTTTTAAAAATTCATCATGCGATGACAGATGGCATTGCCGCCATGCGACTGCTTCAAATGTCGCTCTCAGCATCCAAAACAGAGAAGATGACCGCCCCGTTTTGGTCGTTATCCACCAAATGCCGCAGTCAAATCAACACCATCTTACCCATTCACAAACCGCCCCTAAAAATCATCAAAGAACAGCTTGCCACTATCTATCCTGTGGGGCGAGAGTTGGTTAATAGTATCAAAAATCACTTCGGGGAAAAAAATCCACATTTCACCAGCACCTTTGATGCCCCCAAGTCCATCTTAAACCAAAAAATCAGCAGTTCACGCCAGCTGGCGTTCGTCTCATTTGAAAAAGGGCGATTTGCAAAGATTGCCGAGCATTTTGGGGCGACGACCAATGATGTCCTGCTTGCCATCTGTGCAGGGGCGTTGCGTGAATATCTACTTGCCCAAGATGCCTTGCCTGCCAAGCCACTCATTGCCTTTGTGCCGATATCGCTTCGCCGTGATAAAAGTGCCATGGGCAATCAGCTCTCGTTCATTCTCACCAATCTTGCCACGCACAAATCCAACCCTGCCGAGCGTCTTTTGAGCATCAAGGCAAGCGTGAATGATGGCAAACAACGATTTTCTCGCATGAATCAGGCACAGGTCATTAATTATAGCTTGCTTGCTTATGGCATGGCATTTGCCAATCTAAGCACGGGCGTGATGCCGACCCGCCAAGCCTTTAATCTCATCATCTCAAATGTACCGGGAGATAACACCCCCATGTATCTAAATGGGGCGAGACTGACGGGGATTTTCCCTGCATCGGTGCTACTAGATGGGCAAGCACTCAACATCACGCTGACCAATTATCAAGACAAGATAGATTTTGGCATTACCGCTTGCCAAAGTGCCTTGCCACACATTGAACAGCTGACCCAATTGTTGGAGCAGGAACTGTTGGTGTTTGAAAAACTGTTACTAAAAGAGTAGAATAAAACCCTTATGCCACCTGTCGTCTGGGTGTTGCTTGTGTGATGGATGTGGTTAATTTGGTTAGGGTTTGGACAATCATGTCGTTGCTGATGGCACGTGTCTTGTCGCCATGAATGACGGTCATGATGGCAGGGCGAGTGCCATGGGTGGTGAGCGAAATGGTAGGATGATGAGCGGTGAAATCATGAGCGGTTTGGCGAGTCATGGCTGTACCTGTCTTAATTTCAATGGTGGATTACAGGTTTAGTGTAGCTCAATTAAGAAGCAGGAACAACCATTTTTCGCCATTTTGCTTGATAAATTGTAAATAGATGTTTCGTTTATGACTGGTTGATGACAAACCCTGATGATTATCGTAAGCTCTTTGGTAGAGAAAAGGTAACATTCTCTTCGATGCCCGACAGCTCGGTTGGTGTATCCGCCCCCCAGTCTTGTAGGGTGTCTAGCACTTCTTTGATGAGCACTTCGGGGGCAGACGCACCTGCGGTAACACCCACACGATCCACGCCATCAAACCACGCCCTATCCATCTGAGAAGCGTTATCAATGAGATACGCCTTTGCTCCGAGTCGTTCGGCAAGCTCTCTTAGACGGTTGGAGTTCGATGAGTTGGGTGAGCCGACCACCAGTACAATCTCACATTCTTTTGCCAAAGATTTCACCGCATCTTGGCGGTTTTGAGTGGCATAGCAAATGTCATCTTTTCTTGGAGCGTTGATTTGGGGGAATTTGTCTTTTAGGGCATCGATGACTTGAGCGGTGTCGTCCATGGATAAAGTGGTCTGCGTGACAAAGGCAAGCTCTTTGTCCGCCCCAAAATCCAAATTCGCCACGTCATCCACATCTTCGACCAGATGAATGTGACCGCCAAAACTGGTGTCAAACCGCCCCATCGTGCCTTCGACTTCGGGGTGTCCTGCGTGTCCGATGAGAATGGCGTCCATACCGCCTTTGGCAAATTTGCCAACCTCGATATGCACTTTGGTAACCAAAGGGCAAGTGGCATCAAACACAGTCAAATCTCGGCGTGTCGCTTCATCTTCGACCGCCTTGGATACGCCATGAGCGGAGAAAATCACAATCGCCCCATCAGGTACTTCGTCAAGCTCTTCGACAAACACCGCCCCACGGCGAGCCAAGTCTTCGACCACAAATTTGTTGTGGACGACTTCATGGCGGACATAGATGGGCGGATTAAAACGGCGTAAGGCTTCATTGACAATGGCAATGGCACGGTCGACACCAGCACAAAAGCCACGGGGATTGGCAAGTAGGATTTGCATGAAAAATTTCCAAATAACTCAACATCAAAACGGCTTACTTTACCATAATTTGTCGTTTTAAGATATGTTAATTTGTGTTATAATTTCTCAACATCTATCATTTATTTTGTTAAATCAAGCTGGTTGAGTCTATGAATGCACCAAACCCCACCCAAGGCACGCTTTTTATCATCACCGCCGCCTCAGGCACAGGCAAGACATCACTGGTCAAGGAGCTACTCGCCACTACCAAAAATCTCGTGGTCAGCGTCTCGCACACCACCCGTGAGCCTAGACGTGGTGAGATTGATGGCGAGCATTATTATTTTACTGACACAGATGAGTTCATCCGTTTGGTGGGGGAGAGTGAGTTTTTGGAGCATGCTGAAGTGTTTGGCAACTATTATGGCACCAGTAAGACAGCGGTCAATGATTTGCTCGGTGCGGGCATGGACGTGATTTTGGAGATTGATTGGCAAGGGGCATTACAAGTCAAAAAACTCATCCCTCAAGCGGTGATGATTTTTATCCTGCCGCCAAGCCGCGATGCCCTGCGTAGCCGTCTGATGAACCGTAACCAAGACGCCACCAAAGTCATCGAAACCAGACTGGCAGGGGCGGTGCGTGAAATGCAAGAGTATGTAAACTTTGACTATGTGGTGATTAACGATGATTTTGGTGTAGCTTTATCCGAGATAAAAGCCATCATCACTGCCTATCGCCTTGCCATTGACAAGCAAACGGTACGCCATGAAAAATTAATCAGTCAGTTATTGGTGAGTTAGGGCGTGCCAAACCTTAATTTTCCGCTTTTAAAATAGTAAAAATCTGTTATAATAGTAGATTGTTATCAATGTAAAGAGTGTGATTTATGGCACGAGTGACGATTGAAGATTGTTTGGATACGGTAGATAACCGTTTTGATTTGATTTTGGTGGCGTCAAGACGAGCACGTCAGCTTGCCACAGGGCGTGCCGACCCATTGGTGACTCCCGAAGGCGATAAGCCAACTGTGCTTGCTTTGCGTGAGATTGCCGATGGTCATGTGACCCGTGCGATTTTAGATAAGCCCGAAGAAGTGTATGTGAAAAAAGAACCGCCACCGTTTGACCCGATGGCTAACGGTTTTTAAAAAATCGTATACAACCCTAAAAACCATGCTTTTGGCATGGTTTTTTTTGTTTTGTCATTCATTAAAATTTCTGATTTTATCATAAAAATAAGTCCATAAAAATGGATAATTTTTCCTTGACAATTTAACGAAAAACTGATTAATTATAAGGTTCGGATTGGGGGTTTTTCGGATACAGCCATACCCCATTTCCAAGAGCTTTTTGTTAGGGCGTGCCTGCCCTTTATAACACTATTTACAATTTAAAAATTTAGAAGTAAATCAACCATTTTTGCATGAAAAATGGCTAAATCTTGTTTTTCTGCGTCAAAAACTTGTCTGATAGAATAACTATCAGCCTACGTTTTTTCCTTGAAAAACGTGCGATTTTTCTCATTTTTCATTGCAAATATAAAAGGCATGCACGCCCTAATTTAAAACCCAATTAACACGTTACCGAGCCAAACCAATCATGTTAGCCAACTACCACGCCGATAATATCCCCACACGTTTTAGTCATCCTTTGGTGGATGAAGCCAAAGACAGTCTGATGAATGCGGTCAGCTACTTAGATGCCAAAGAGCGGGCGGACGTGCTACGGGCGTGCCATTTTGGCGACATGGCACACATCAAGGACAAACGCAAATCAGGCGAGCCGTACATCACGCACCCCATTGCGGTGGCGGAGATTTTGGCGGGGTTTTTGTTGGATAGGGATTCTATCATTGCCGCGATTTTGCATGATACGGTAGAAGACACCGAAGTCACCGATGAGCTGGTGGCAAGTGAGTTTGGCGAGACGGTGGCACGACTGGTGGATGGCGTGACCAAACTAAAATCAGGCAACATGAGCAAACAGCAGTCACAGGCGGCGACCTTTCATAAGATTTTAAATGCCACGCTCATAGACCCCCGTGTACTCATCATCAAGCTGTCCGACCGCTTGCATAACATGAGTACCATGGATGCGGTGCGAGAAGAAAAACAAAAATCAACCGCTCGTGAGACGTTGGATTTTTATGTGCCGTTCGCTCGCATTATGGGGCTAAACGACATCGCTGACTACATCGAGCTTTTGTGTTATCGCAACCTTAACCCTGTCATGTATAACAAATTTAATGACAAGCTGTTGCAACATGGTTTGGGGCGTAATTTTCAAAAGATTGAGATTAGCACTTATCTACAAAACCTACTAGGACATCTAAACCTAAAAGGACATGTGCAGGTGCTGGACAACCGTACAAGCATGTATCGGCAATTCTTTAAAAATCGTGGGCAAGCCAATCGCTTGATTCGCCAATATGATTTTGAAGTGGTGCTAGAAGACATCGGGGCGTGCGACAAACTGGCGTATCATCTCATCCAAAAGTTTGAAATCGCTGACCGTAACATTCAGGACAATATCCGTAAACCCCTAGCAGGGGGCAATCAGTCGCTGTCGCTGATTTATAAAAAAGATTACAACTTTATTAAAGTCACGCTCATGACCGCGCGCATGAAAGAAGCATCTCGCTTGGGCGTACTTGGCAACAGCAAAAATGACATCAGTCAGTCCGTGATACAGGCAAGTTTGCGTAATATGAAGGATTTGGCGGCGGTCGAAGGCGAAGATGCAGAAACATCGCTCAAAGTCATTAATGAGCTCATGAGCTATCTGCATGAGCGTAAAATCGTCTGTTATAGCCCCCAAGGGCGTGCCTATGAGTTACCCCGTGGGGCGACAGCGTTGGATTTTGCCTATGCGGTTGGCCCTGCTGTGGGTAATATCGCCACAGGGGCGGACATTAATGGTGAGCATGGCAAGCTAGGACTGGTGTTGGCTGATGGCGACACGGTGAGTATTGACATTGACAAAAATGCCACACCCAAAGCGGACTGGCTTGGTTTTGTGGCGACCAATAAAGCACGCAATGAGATTTTAAAATTCCTAAAACGCCTGCCCCACGACCAAAAAGAACATTATGGCAAAGAGGCCTTGATGCGTGCGTTAAAACCTTATGATAAAAATCTGGACGACTTATCAAAGCAGGACTGGGCGGACATTTTGGCGTGGCGTGGCGTGGCAAGTCAAAGTGATATTTTTCTACAAATTGCCACAGGTACGCTACTGCCACAGTTGGTTGTCTCTCGCTTGTTTAGCGAAGAGGTGGATGAGGCAGATGAGGCAGGAATTACCCAAACCAAGCATTTACTGGCGGGAATTAAAGGCGTGGAGATTACCTTTGCCAAATGTTGCAATCCCATGTATGGCGATAACATCGTCGGGCATCTGTCAGCACGTCAAGGGTTAATCGTGCATCGCCATAAATGTTACTCACTGGAAAATATCCGTGCTGACAACCCTTATCAGGTCATACAACTCAATTGGAAAGTTGATATCAAACTTGACCATAACAATTCCATTGGACAGCTACATTTTCCTGCCACACTCAAAATCTACGCTGTACTAAACGAAGAACAGATGAGTCAGGCGATTTATGAGTTGCGTGATTTAAATATTGGTATTGAACAGACATCGGTGAAAGCGGATGAGAAATTAGGCGGTGGGGTTGGGGCAACTTTCATACAAGTGGTGGTGCGTTCTCGATCTCATTTGGAGGAGGGCATCATAAAACTACGTCAAATACTGGGTTATCCTAGTATCATGCGACTGTATCAAATGCCAACCTAATGTGTTTATGCTTATTAATAAAAACAAACCCTGCTAATGTGCAGGGTGTGTTATGATGATTTGGCAGATTAACGTCTGATGGCACGTTCATAGATGGCACGGTTTTTGGGCAGAAGTTTTTCCATGGCTTGAATGCGACTGTTGTTACTGGGGTGAGTGGAGAGAATACCGCCAGCTTTGCTACCACCATCTTGTTTGGCGTTCATCTTTTTCCAGACATTGATGGCATCAGCGGGGTTATAGCCTGCCATTGCCATCAGCTGCATGCCTAAGGCGTCCGCTTCGTATTCGTGATGGCGAGAGTAGGGCTTATCAAACCCATATTCATGCAACATACTCGCCCCAAAATTAATCAAATCATGGTCGTAGCCTGTTCTGGTTTGGACGGCGATGGCACCCAGTTGCACTGTCAAATCAGAGAGTACACCTGCCCCCATTTGTTTTTTACTATGTTCTAGTAAAGCGTGAGCCATCTCATGCCCAACAATGGCAGCAATCTCACCCTCGGTCAAGTGATAATTCTGGGCCAGCCCTGTGTAGAACGCCATCTTGCCACCTGGCATCGCCCATGCGTTTTCTTTTGGGTCTTTGATGACGGTCATCTGCCAATCAAAACGCATGCCTGTATTATTTAGAGAGTTGGCATGCGGTCTTAGGCGGTTAAAGGCACGCTGGATGGTTTTGGCGGTGTTTGATGTGGTATCAATCTGAGCTTTGCTGAGTATTTGATGGTAGTTTGATCCTGCCTGAGCATTTAGGGTTTTGCTGTCCATGCCTACCATATCAGCAACGGTTGTGCAACCTGATAAAGTCAAAATGACACTAAGTAGGGTAATGCTTGATTTTTTCATAAAGTATCCTGTAAGCATCCTTATCCCATCTGTCCTAAGAGACGATTTGTTGATTATCATAGCATTTTCAAAATCTAAAAACAATACGGCGAAAGAATGATTTAACAGTAAAAAATACTTGAATATTTGGCGTATTTTGTTTAATATGACAAATATCAAAGCAATCTGTCCACTCGGATCGGTTGCTATAAATATAACTTTTGCTTTATAAAATTCATAAAAGGAGATTGCGATGTGCTGTCATATTGACCTAAACTCAAAAGATGAAGTTGCTCACTTTTTGGGTAAGACCGAACCGAGCATTTTGCCAAAAACCTCTGATAATGTCGCAGGCAATATTGTCTATACTGGCAAGCCTGCCATGAGTCTGTGGGATAAAATTGTGGCTCGTTGGCAAGCCAACAAGATGAGTAAGTAAATAGAAAAATAGACAAATAAATGCTGTTTAAACAAATGGTATTTAAACAGCATTTAAACATTAAGATATCTTAGGAATAACCATGCCAAAGCAAATCATTCATACCGATGACGCCCCAAAAGCGGTGGGTACATACTCACAAGCTGTCAAAGTGGGTAATACCGTCTATGTCTCAGGTCAAATCGGACTTGACCCTGCTACCATGACCTTGCGTAATGGGTTCACCGCCCAAGCCAAGCAAGTATTTGATAATATTGAAGCCATCGCCCGAGCTTCTGGTGGCAGTTTGGCGGATGTGGTTAAGTTTAATGTATCACTGGATGATTTAAATAATTTTGATGAATTAAATCAAATCTTTGAGTCTCGTCTGACCGCTCCTTATCCTGCTCGTGCCGCCCTAGAAGTGGCAGCCTTGCCAAAAGGAGCATTGGTAGAGATTGAGGCGATTTTGTATATTGAATGAACTTTTTAACTCATCGTGCAATCGTACATAAGGGCGAACACCGCCCTTATTTATTTGGTGTTTATTTGGTGTTAAAACATATCCATCTTATGGTATGTGGGATATTTGCCATAAAAATGTCTGTTTAATACTCTGATGTTTAATAATGCCTTTATTTATAATGTCTTGTTTTTGTAAAGATGACACTATGTTAATCCAAGTTGCTCTGCCTGTACCGCTTTATCGTCTTTTTGATTATCGTGTGATAGGCGTGTTGCCCAAGGTGGGTGTGCGTGTCAAAGTACCATTTTCTCACCAAGAGCTGATTGGTATCGTGGTGGGGCATGTTCATCCTAATGACAGTGATGTGCCACAAAATAAGCTAAAATCGCTCATTGATGTGATTGATGATGAGCCGATTTTTGATGAATATTTTTTTAAACTTGCCAGATGGCTGTCATCTTATTATCATCATCCATTTGGCGATACGATGGCGGTCATGTTACCCACGCTTATCAAGGCAGGGGTGGATGTTAGTGATGACATACGGCGGTATCGGGTACCTGCCCATGTTGATGATGATTTTGTCAAAAACGTGTTAAGCAAAACCGCCAAAAAACAGCACGCTGATTTTGCCGTTATCCGTGACAATCCCAATGCCACCAAACACGCCTTGCGTATGCTTGGGGTGACGGAGCGGAATTTGGCATTATTTGTCCAAAAAGAGCTGATAGAATGTCACACCGCCCCAAACATACCGCCTCCGCCTGCCCAAGTAGTGCAAAAGCCACTGACCCTAAATGACGAACAACGCTCGGCACTGACAGAGATAAGCCAATGCATACATGATGGGTGTTATCAAGGCATACTGTTAAATGGTGTGACAGGCTCGGGCAAAACCGAAGTGTATCTACAAGCGATGGAGCAGGTGTTGGCACAGGGTCGGCAGGTGCTGATTATGGTGCCTGAGATAGGGCTGACCCCACAAAGTCGGGAGCGGTTCTCGGCACGCTTTGGGGCGAATGTCGTGGTGTTACATTCATCATTAAACGACAAAGAACGGCTGTCGGGGTGGCAGGCGTGTCGGCAAGGTCAGGCTCAAATCATCATCGCCACACGTTCGGCACTGTTTTATCCCTTTGCTAATTTGGGGCTGATTATCATCGATGAAGCTCATGACACAAGCTTTAAACAGCAAGACCATCTGCGATATCACGCCTGTGATGTGGCGTTATATGTGGGGGTGCTAAAACAAATCCCCGTGGTACTAGGCACGGCAACGCCCAGTCTTGAACAAATCAAGCTTGTCCGTGATGGCAAACTGCATGAATGCAAACTGACCAAACGGGCAGGGGGTGCGATACCGCCTACGTTTCGCCTTGTGGACATGAGAGTAGGCACGCTGTGGCAGACGGACATGGCAGGCGAGAGCCGTGATACTGAACTGGCTCATCAGACGGTGCAAGCGGTGCGTGAGACCTTAGGGCGGGGCGAGCAGGTGCTAATGTTCCTAAATCGGCGTGGTTATGCTCCGATACTCTTATGCGGGGCGTGTGGTTGGCAAGCGGACTGCGTGCGGTGTAGCAGTCATCTGACCCTGCACAAAAACCCCTTCAAAAAAGCACGCCATGCCAATGAGCAGTATCTGTATGATTATCTAAAATGCCATCATTGTGGTTATCAGGTGGTTACGCCCAAGGTGTGTCCGAGTTGTCATAGCCCAAATCTTGTGCATTTGGGGCAAGGGACAGGGCAGTTGTACGAAAGGTTGCATGGTATTTTTGCCAATCCACAAACCGTCCAAAACCCCTACCCCATCGTGCAGATAGACCGTGATACGGTGCGTGGCAAGGGGGCGTGGGACAAGCTGTATGAGCGTGTTAGCACAGGCGAGCCGATGATATTGGTAGGCACACAAATGCTGGCAAAGGGTCATCATTTTCCTAATGTGACATTGGTGGTGATTGTCAATGCTGACAGTGGCTTTTTGTCGCCTGATTTTCGTTCGCCCGAACACACCGCCCAGACGATAATGCAGGTGGCAGGACGGGCAGGGCGTGCAGGACGGGCAGGGGAAGTGCTGATACAGACCCTAAACCCTGATAATCCGTTACTGCTTGATTTGATACGCCATGGCTATGATAAATTCGCTCATGACTTATTGGCAGAGCGGTATGGATTGGGACTGCCACCGTGTAGCCATGCAGTACTGGTTCGGGCAGATGGTCATCGGCTTGATGTCGCCAAAAATGCCATCATCGGAGCAAAAAATCATCTGCCCCACGCCCATCCCTTTGCCGTGCTTGCCCCCATTGATGCCCCGATGGTCAAGAAAAACAACCGCTTTCATGTGCAGATGCTCATCCTTGCCAAAGAACGCAAAGTACTACATGATGTGCTGGCATGGTGGTGGCAGGACGTGCTTGCCCTGCCCAGCTCTCGGGGGGTCAAGATGGCGATAGACATTGACCCTGTGGGGTGGTAGGCTTGATAAAAACGCCCAAACGATGTGGTTTGGGCGTTTTGTTGTTGGGTGGTTATTGGGCGGTAGTGGATGAGACTTGGATTTTTTGCAAATCTTCAGAGAGCCATTTCTTCTGAATCTCTGCCAAGCGTCCGTTTTCTTTGAGCTTTTTGATGCCAGCATTGATGTCATCTAACAGCTTGGTATTTTGTTTATCCACAATAACCCCAACGTGAGCTTCGGCGACAGATTGGCTTTCGTAGGGATTGCTTTCTAAGTTGAGCTGGGGAAAACTTTTTGCAAAGTGGTCAGCGATAGAACCTTGGATGGCAAAGACGTCAATCTTGTCTTGGGCAAGAGCTTCGACCAAACTATAAGGGGTGGGGTACTCGGTAAGCTCAGCATAACCACCCACCGCTTCGATGTCTGCACGCTGTTTACCGCCAACGATGATGCCAACACGCTTGCCTGCCAACGATGTCAAACCATCATAAGTGCCAGAGCCTTTGACATAATTTTTGAAAGGATTTGTAAAGTTTTGTGTGTACGATAGTTTTTTTGTTAGGGCGTGCCTGCCTTTGGTATTTGCCATGAAAAATGAGAAAAATCGCATGTTTTTCAAGGAAAAAACAAAGGCTGTGAGTTTTCTATCAGGCAAGTTTTTATTATGAAAAACAATCCGACCACTTAACTGGGTAAATTTTAAGATTTTCACTTAATTTTTAAATTAAATCTCTTTCCAAACTAAAAATAAACCCTTATAAGTATTGGGGTTGAAGTTTTTAAAAATCCATAAAAATCAGGATTTGGAAAGAAGTCTATTAAGTGGTCGGATAGCCATTTTTCATGCAAAAATTGATAAAAGCGTTAAATTTTCATCGTTTTTATAAAGAATGTTACACCCAACGAATTTGATATTTACCACAGGCTTTGTAGGGACGTGCTGAGCACGTCCTTTGATAATACACCAATTTTATAGGCGTGCTCAGCACGCCCCTACATCCATACAGCATTACGTTTATAGTAATTTTAAAGTTTATTGGGTGTATCAACGTTCAACACGCCCTAATCTTTTATGTAAAAAATAAGTCATGCTAATCGGATGTTGGCATGACTTGTGTTGAAAAGATGGTTTTTTAAGAATCACTCTTTACGTGGCACGCTATCCACGTCAATGGCGTCTTTCATGAGTTCGTCGCTGATGGTTACGCCTTGATTTTGGGCGTGTTTGGGGCTGACATAGAGCGTGAGCTTGTTCATGACCTCAGGGGCGATGTCGGTAGGCTTGGTGCCGTCTAGGGTCTGGGCGACCAGTTTGGCAGTGGTTATCCCAAAATCAAAATCATTAACCCCAAGCCCTGCACTCGCCCCACGTCTGACACTAAACTCATCGGATGCGATGACGGGGATTTTTAACTCATTGGCAACCCCAACCATGGCTTCCATTGCCGATGCTACGCCATTATCAAGGGACGTGTAAATCAAATCGGCACGCCCGCCCAAAGCACGAGTGGCGGCAGCGACATCAGATGAGCGGTTGGCAGGCACGTCCACAAGGGTCATGCCACGTTTGGGTAGTTCGATGGCAAGCTGTTCTTTGATGACCACAGAGTTCGCTTCACCAGGACTGTATACAAAGCCGATACGCTTGGCGTCAGGCTTGATTTGGGTGAATAAATCAAGCTGTGGTTCGAGAGGTAGCTGGCTAGACAGTCCGGTAATGTTCGCTTGTAGGGCTTGGTTGTTATTATCGATAAGTTTGGCTACCACAGGATCGGAGACGGCAGTATAAATCAGGGGGATACTCTGGGTCGCCGCCGCTAGACTTTGGGCGGTGGGGGTGGTAATGGCAACGATGGCATCAGGGGCGTCGGCAGCGAACTGCTTGGAGATTTGCCCCATGGTCGCCATGTTGCCTTGTGCTGATTGGAAATTTACCGTTAAATTTTGCCCTTCTTGGTAGCCATGTTGCCCCAAGCCGTAAATCACCCCTTTTCTGATGTCATCAAGCGATGGGTGTTCCACAATGGCACTGATGGCAATGGTTTTGGGGGCTTTTTGGGTGGCGGTGTCTTGGGTGGTTTGTTCGGCAGGCGTGGTGGTAGGTTTGTCATTGCCACAGCCGGTCAGTAGGGTGATGGCGAGCGTTAGGGCGGATAAGGCGTACGTTTTCATAAAAATCCTTAATAAATAGGTTGCCTATACTCAACTTAATATTAGTGCTTGCTTTATTAAGGGCAAATGGCGATTTACCCCTGCAATTTAAAAACAATCATTGAACAATGAATAAGTTGTCATATTAAGTTGAGATTGGCGTTATATACTAAAACGCAGATAATTTAACATATTTAACCCAAAAATACAGCGGTTTTTGTAAAAATATTGTCATTTTATCATCGCTAAATTTTAATTATACCCAAAAATATGCTATTATTAATCGCAAATTTAATAAGATGAGCAAGCAGACATGAGCGAGAATAAAAGCGGATTTTTTGCCCGCATGAAAGCAGGATTGTCCAAATCCAGTAAGAATTTATCAGAAGGTCTGATGAATGCCTTAGTCGGTGGCAAAGAAATTGATGATGAGTTGTTAGAAGAAGTCGAAGACCAGCTTCTTGTGGCGGACATTGGCGTGGATGCGACCAACAGGATTATCACAAGCCTGACCGAGCAGACGGCACGGGGCGATTTGATTTATTCGCATTCGTTATATAAAGCCCTAAAAAAAGAACTGGTGGACATCTTAGAGCCCAAAGTTGCTCCGCTTGTCATTGACACGACCAAAAAGCCGTTTGTGATTCTCATGGTGGGGGTCAATGGCGTGGGTAAGACCACGACCATTGGCAAACTTGCCAAACGTTTACAAGGCGAAGGCAAGTCAGTCATGCTGGCGGCAGGCGACACCTTTCGGGCGGCAGCGACCGAACAGCTCCAAGTGTGGGGCGAGCGTAACGGCATTCCTGTGGTGGCACAGGGGCAGGGTTCGGACAGTGCATCGGTGATTTTTGATGCCATGCAGTCTGCCAAAGCCAAAGGCATTGATGTGCTGATTGCTGACACCGCAGGGCGACTACAAAATAAAACCTATCTCATGAATGAGCTTGAAAAAGTCATTCGTGTCATGAAAAAAGCAGATGAGAGTGCCCCACATGAGTGCATGATTGTACTAGATGCTGGTACAGGTCAAAATGCCATCAGTCAGATTAATCTGTTTGGCGAGGTTGCTCCATTGTCAGGTGTTACCATCACCAAGCTAGATGGCACGGCAAAAGGCGGTGTGGTCTTTAATGTCGCCCAAACAACCGATGTTCCCATTCGCTTTATCGGCGTGGGCGAGCAGATTGATGATTTACAGCCCTTTGACCCCAAAGAATTTGTGGACGCACTCATCAGCGAAGAAAAATGACAAAAAGGCGAATGTATTTCGCTTTTTATTATAAAGGATAAATTAAAAACAAACTTATGATAACCACACACTATTATCCGCCCATAGATTTGCCGATGATTACTTTGACGGTAAAAGATGGCAGGTTATTGGCGTTAGATTGGTATAATAATAAAACCGCCCAAATTTTTGATAAATTAAATCAGCATGCAGTTTTTATAAAACAGGCAGATTTAAAAAATGATGATAAAAATCAATCAATTGCCTTGCAGGTTATTACCCAGTTAGACGAGTATTTTAATGGTGAACGCATGGTATTTGAATTACCGCTTGATTTATCACATGGTACCGATTTTCAGATAAAAGTTTGGCAAACGCTCTGCCAAATCCCTTATGGACAAACGATAAGTTACAAAGCGTTGGCAACCATGATAAATAAGCCCACCGCACATCGTGCCTGTGCTAACGCCAATGGCAAAAACTTAATCTCGCTTATCATACCGTGTCATCGTGTGATAGCGTCGGACGGTACGCTGGGTGGGTATACAGGTGGGGTGTCAATTAAGCGAATATTGCTTGATTTGGAGAGTAAGAATTTGATATAAAAACCCAAAAACTTTATAGGGCGTGCCTGCCCCTTTATAACAATATTTACAATATAGAAATATTTTAGAAATAGACTAATCATTTTTGCATGAAAAATGGCTAAATCTTGTGGCTCGAAGTCAAAAGCTCGTTTGATAGAACGACCATCAAACTTCGCTTTTTCCTTGAAAAACGTGAAATTTTTCGTGATTTTAATTGCAAATACAAAAGGCAGGCACGCCCTAATATTTGAATCGGAAAATACAAGGTGGGTTATATCCATTTTAAATGCCAATAATGTCATAGGCAAAATATAACCCAGCTCTACAATCTTTATACAAAATTTACGGTCTGGCAGGTAAAATAAGTGGCAATAAAGCTCCATAACCCTCTTTTTGCATCTGTGCTTTTGGTATGAATTTTAGTGCATTGCCATTGATACAATAACGCAAACCCCCTCTGTCTTGCGGCCCATCAGTAAATACATGTCCCAAATGTGAATCCGCCACTCTTGAACGCACTTCTGTGCGAATCATATTATAACTGTCGTCTTTGTGTTCGGTGATGACCTCTGGGGTGATGGGTTTTGTAAAGCTTGGCCAACCACAGCGAGAATTGTATTTGTCGGTAGATAAAAATAAAGGTTCACCACTAACAACATCTACATACAAGCCGTCATCAAATAATTGGTCATAGTCATGACTAAATGCCCATTCTGTTTTTGCTTGTTGCGTGATGCGATATTGGGCATCGGTTAGGGTTTGTTTTAAATTATCTTTATCAAAATTTTGATAGCGTGTTGGTTCTAATGCTTCATCAACGGTCTTTGCCAGAGCCAAAGTATTGGGGCTGTTTTTGGTGATTTTTTTATTGGCAAGACTTAAATCAACATGACAATAACCGTCAGGGTTTTTGGTAAGATAATCTTGATGGTAGTTTTCTGCCATGCTAAAATTGGATAACGGCAGGTTTTCAACGGCAATTTTTTGTTGGTACTTATCTTGTAAGGCGTTTAGTGCTTTATCAATGACCGCTTTATCTTGTGTATTGACGTAATAAATGCCCGTGCGATACTGTATGCCACGGTCATTGCCTTGCTTGTTGATGCTGGTGGGGTCAATAATGCGAAAATAGTACTGTAATAATGTATCTAAGTCCACTTTGTCAGCATCATATGTTACCTTGACGGTCTCGGCATGACCTGAACCTCTGATGACCTCCTCATAGCTTGGATTTGGTAGATTTGGACTGCCATTGGCATAGCCACTTACCGCATCCAAAACGCCGTCAATGCGTTCCATATAAGCCTCAACACCCCAAAAACAGCCCCCTGCCAAATAGATGGTGCTCACGTTAGCCGTATTGCCATTACTGTTGTAATAGTTGGTGTTTTGGCTGGGTTGGGTCATGATGCTGTTTTGTGTTTTTAAGGCTTCTAGGGCATTAGGATTATCTGCCAAATAGTTCATTTGTTCTTGGCTTAGATTTCCCCTGTTAAGATACACAAGTTTACCGTGTTTGTCTAATATTGCCCAACTTGGATAGGCTTGTACGCCCAGCTGAGTGATGATTTTCGCTTCTGTGTCAATTAGTACAGGTAAGGTAGGATAGTCTGCTTGTAATACTTGATACCAATCTTTAAAGGCCTGAGTGGGTTTTTCTCCAAGGTGATTTGGGCTGACAACAGTAACAATATTAAAGTCTGAAAATTTGGGGTCGTTGTGCCAGTCTTGTGTTTCTTGTAGTGTGCCTAGGCACAGAGGACACCAACTTGCCCAGAATTTTACCAATGTGGGTTTATTTGGATTGATGACCTCTTTGCCTGTATCGCCCAATCCTGAGGTTATCTGAGGTAAGTTGTGCAGTTGCGATAATAACTCATTGGGTAATACATCGCTACTTTGGTGTAGCTCGGTTTGGTTGCCATGATGGTCACCGATGCCTTTGCCACAAGCGATGAGCGTAAAGATGCTTGTGGTGGCACTAAGTCCAAAAATGCCAATATTTTTGACGAATCGTTTGGAAAACATGCTTAATTTACTCCTGTTGTAACCTATTATCTAAATGGTGTCGCCAGCTGATTTTATCAATGATGCACGTGCGACACCGTGCCTATATTACGTTTAGTATTTGTACTCACTTGCCTTAAATGGGCCGTTCACATCTACCCCCAAATAGTCCGCTTGTTCTTGGGTGAGTTTGGTCATCACACCATTAAAACCTGCAACCATGGCAGCAGCCACCTCCTCATCTAGCTTTTTGGGTAGGACTTTGACATAGACACTGTCTTGTTTTTTATCAGCTGGCAGTTTGGCAAAGGCTTCTTGATACAGATGAATCTGGGCAAGTACTTGATTGGCAAATGAACCATCCATGATGCGAGAGGGGTGTCCTGTGGCGTTGCCTAAGTTGACAAGACGACCTTCGGATAGGACGATAAGATAATCCATCTCATCATCGGAGCGATAGACTTGATGAACCTGTGGTTTGACCTCTACCCATTTCCAATGTTTACGCATAAAATCAGTGTCAATCTCGGTATCAAAATGCCCGATATTACACACCACGGCGGTGGATTTTAGAGCCTTTAACATCTCGCTGTTGCACACATGATAGTTGCCTGTGGTGGTAACGACAAGGTCGGTATCCGCCATAAGAGCGGTATTAACCCCTTGATTTTGTTCACCATCTATAAATGGCGATACTAGCTCATAGCCATCCATACATGCTTGCATGGCACAAATGGGATCAATCTCGCTCACACGCACAATCATGCCCTCTTGACGTAGGCTTTGAGCTGAGCCCTTGCCCACATCACCATAGCCGATGACAAGTGCACGCCGACCAGATAAAAGCATGTCCGTACCACGTTTGATGGCATCATTTAAAGAATGACGACAGCCGTATTTGTTGTCATTTTTGGATTTGGTAACAGCGTCATTGACATTGATGGCGGGGACTTTGAGTTCTCCTTTGTGAAGCATTTCAATCAAGCGGTGTACACCTGTTGTGGTTTCTTCGGAAATGCCGTGAATGGTATCTAGCATTTGGGGGTATTTATTATGAATGAGTGCAGTCAAGTCGCCACCGTCATCTAGGATAAGGTTGGCGTCCCACAGTTTGCCGTCTTTGTGGATTTGTTGCTCCAAGCACCACTCGTACTCTTCTTCGGTTTCGCCTTTCCATGCAAAGACAGGGATTCCTGCTTGGGCAATGGCGGCGGCGGCGTGGTCTTGGGTGCTAAAAATATTGCAAGAAGTCCAACGAACTTGGGCCCCAAGTGCCACAAGCGTTTCAATCAAAACAGCCGTTTGAATGGTCATGTGGATACAGCCCACAATCTTTGCCCCTGCTAGGGGTTGTTCACTGGCGTAGCGTTTGCGAATGCCCATAAGGGCAGGCATTTCGGTTTCGGCAAGTTTAATCTCTTTACGACCAAAGCTGGCAAGGCTAATATCGGCGACTTTGTAGTCGGTAAAATTTGACACTGCGTTCATACAGTTTTCCTTAAAAAATAAATTGATGAATAAAAAACGCAGATGTCGTTGTTTTATAATGATTAAAATATTTTTAAAATATAGTTAAGAAGTTTAGGGCAAATTGCAATTTGCCCCTACAAACTTATCTAAAAATATAGCCAAAGGACTTTAAAATCACCACAATTTATGATGTGTGAATGTAGGGACGTGCTGAGCACGTCTTTTGATAATGCCAGTTTTATAGGCGTACACAGCACGCCCCTACAAAGCCGTGGTAAATATCAAGTTCGTTAGGTATATTATCTAATTAATAATATTAAAATCATTAAACCAAGCCTGACTTAAAAAGTTGCAACATCTCTTGGTGTGCTTATTATACCAAAACAAGAATAAATTTCAAAATAACAAAATTTAGACCAAGCGGATAATATTACATGATAAAATAGCCGATTTTAAAAAATCATATTCATCATGCCTACCGTGCCAAAATCTGTGTTTCGTCCGATAGTTTTTATTAAGTCCTGCCTTGTCATCGTCCTAGCGGTGCTGTCCCTTGCCGTGTCTGTGGCGGGTTTAGCCAATACCGCCTTGACCGACACCGCTCCAAAGAGCGAAACGCCCACGCCCCAAGACAGCTTTGGGCGAGATACGCCACGCAGTACCATGCAAAACTTTGTCAAAGCCTTGTCGGATAAGGATGTGGAGCTGACATCAAAGTATTTGGATTCTGACTTTTTAAAAAAGCAAAAAACACCCGATACAGTAATTCATGACCTAAAACTTGCCCTTGATAAAGGTGGACGATTGCAACCTGATTTGTCAATCAGCGATAAAAGTGAGGGCGATTTGGCGGACAGATTGCCAAGCAACCTAGAAAAAGTCGGTACGATTGATGTTGATAATGACAAAATAGATTTGCTACTTATCAGAAAAACCGACAAGGATAATGTGGTTTATTGGCAAATTTATAAAGACACGCTTACCAAATTGCCCAAAAATCTGACCGAAAATCGTACCACGCTTGCCGATGCTTTTGGGTTTGATTTTGTTGGCGATAGACAGCTTTTGGGGCATAAAATATCAGACATTGTGTCGTTTATTATTTTGACGGTCATTGGCTTGTCACTGCTTTGGGGTGGGCTTTGGATGGTGTGGGGGGTGTTTGCCTTTTTATATCCCAAAGTGCGTGGCAAACCCTTTGGCATACCGTCCAAAGCCTTGTTGCCGTTGGCGGTGGTGATTTTGGCGTCCATGCTCCCTGAGATGATGGTGCAAATGGCGGTGCCTGTTACGCTACGTTCAGCGGTAACTCGGGGCATTGAAGTGGTGGCGTGGCTGGCTACTGCTTGGCTTGTGCTTAGGGTGATTGATGCGGTGTTTATGCGTGCCGAAGAAAACAGCCGAAAGCACAGACGGCTTGAACAGGTGTCTATTTTAAATCTGTTTAGAAAGGTTGCCAAAGCCTTTATGCTCATTTTGGCGATTATCATCATTTTTGGTAATTTGGGCTTTGATTTGACCACAGGGATTGCCGCTTTGGGGGTGGGGGGTCTTGCTCTTGCGTTCGGGGCTCAAAAAACCATTGAAAATCTCATCGGCTCGGTCATGGTCGTGGCGGACAGACCTGTGCGTGTGGGGGATTATTGTCGATTTGGGACGATGGAAGGGACGGTGATTGATATTGGCATTCGGTCAAGCCGTATTCGCACGTTGTCTCGGACGATTGTAACCGTGCCAAATGGCGAGTTTAGTGCCATGCAGATTGAGAATTATGACGCTCGGGATATGTTTTATTTTTATCATTTTTTGTACCTAAAACGCACGGCAAACCCTGATGAAATTGGCAGGCTTATCAATGACTTGCAGTTATTTTTGGAAAATCACGTTTATGTCAATAATGAATGGACACTGGTAAGGTTAAGTGAGTTACGCCAAGATGCGTTTGTCATTGAAATGCGGTGCTATCTCAATGCGTCCGATGTTACGGTGTTTTGGAAAAAACAAAGCGAACTGCTCATTGATGTGTTAAATGAAGTGGCACGATATGATGTAGAACACGCCTTGCCCAGTCAAGAGATTAAGATTAAAAAGGAGGATGGGTTTGATGAGTTGGCAACATAAAAAGGGGTATAGCCCCCCTTTTTTTGATTTGAATGCCAATGACGCTAAAAATCAGGGTGTAAAAATCCCAACAAGCCAAATATATACCCTAGCACCATCGACGTTACGACAAAGCCAATCAAAGCACCAATGCTAATTAAGATGGGTTTTAGCCATGTTTTTCGCTCATACTCATCACCTATCTCATCTTTGACATAGGCAACCTGCTTTTTGCCAAGACCGAAATACCAAGCAAATAGAATGATAAGCCCTGTGGCATTAGGTAGGCTAATACCTGTCGTCATTTCAAAAATCACCAAGCCAAACATGATGGCAAGTACAATAAATGCCAAAGTTTTGCTTTGCTGTGCTAATTCATCTTCGCCCAATTCCTGCCAGTTTAGAGCGTGCATATAAATGGCGACAGGCACGAAAATTAGGGCAATAAAGGTGGCTTTATTGGGGTTCCATAGATAGGGCGTGTAATATTCATCTGCACTAGAATCATAGCTTGGGCTTTGATAGGGGTTAAAGCTTGGCTCGGGTGATGGTTGGTTGTGATGAATGGGCTGTGGCGAGGTAAAAAAGTGAGGTTCTTGGGCGTGTAGTTTGGCGTCATAGCTTGGACGGACGGTGGGGTTTAGTAGCCATTCATTGACTGCTTTGATGACTTTGGGGTCCAAGGTCTGGGCATGAGTGTTTAGAGCTTGGCGGATTTGCACATCCGTAGCGTATGCTGACAATCCTAAGACTTGATAAAGGTTTATCATGTATTATCCTAATATTTCAAAATATAACCATATCATACCACAATATTACTATAAAATAAAAAGAAAAATTATTTATGAGTGATGATTTCTTACTAACCCATGAAAATTTATTATCAATGACCCAAAAAAGCTTTGTTTTGTAAAAATATTGTTACAATGCCCATCTTTATAAAAATATGGCAACAAAACAATCATGAACAAAAACACGCTTATCATTGGCTTTATGCTATTTGCCTTTTTCTTTGGTTCGGGCAATTTAATTTTTCCACCCAAATTGGGCTTTGAAAGTGGGCAATTTTTTATCCCTGCTATGTTGGGTTTTATCTTGACAGGTGTGGGTCTGCCTTTGGCGGTTTTGATGATTGGTTCAAAGTATGACGGTGGCTATCAGCATGCTCTTGCTAAGATTCATCCTTGGTTTTCGGTGGCATTATTGTCAGCGATTTATCTGGCCATCGCTCCGTTTTTTGTCATTCCACGCACAGGGGCGGTGGCGTATGAGATGGCGGTTGTGCCGTTTTTGGATACGCCAAGTTGGGTGAATTTACTCATTTTCACCGTGATTTATTATGCCATATCGCTGTGGCTGTCTATCAATCCCAGTAAGCTTGTTGACCGTATCGGCTCGGTGCTAACGCCTGTTTTGCTTGTTACGGTGCTGGCTCTGATTGTCATGTCTTTTGCCAAATTGGGCGGTAATCCTGCCAGCGTTGCCACAGACGGCTATCAGAGTAAGGCGTTTTTTGTGGGCTTTTTGGAAGGGTATAACACCATGGATATGATTGCGTCCGTGGCGTTTTCGGTGATTGTGATGAGTGCCATTAGCCAAAAACTTGGCGAGCGTGCCAATCTGTTTGCCGAGACCACCAAGGCAGGGCTGATTGCTACGTCTGCGTTGGCACTCATTTATCTGTCGCTTGGCTGGATTGGCAACCATTTGCCCCTATCGGCAGATGAGCTAACGCAAGTGGCGGGCAGAGGGCAAAACATCGGCACGTTTATTTTGAATAAATCGGCGGTGCTGGGCTTTGGTTCGGCAGGTGGGGTGGTGCTTGGGCTGATTGCGTCTTTGGCGTGTCTGACCACCACGGTGGGGCTGACCGTGTCGGCATCTGAGTATTTTCATGAGATGTTTCCCAAAATTGGCGGAGTTAATTTATCCTACAAAGCTTATGTCATTCTCTTTACGCTCATCGGCTTTGTGCTTGCCAATCAGGGGTTAAGTGCGGTCATTAGCAAATCCATTCCTGTCCTGCTTGTGCTGTATCCGATTACCATGACGGCGATGATTTTGCTTGGGCTAAATATCATGAAACCCTTACCTGTCTTTGCCAAGCGAGTAAGCATTGGCTTGGTAACGGTCGTGTCGGTGCTGTCTGTGGCAGGCATAAACATTCCTTTAAAAGAATATTCGATGGAGTGGCTACCATTTGCCATTGTCGGGCTGATTGCAGGGCTTATTTTTGATAAAATTAAAAAATAAGTCAAGATAAACCCCAAACTTGCATATTTGGGGTTTATTTTTTATTAGACCCCTTTCCAAACCAACAACACATCATGTTATAATACCCATTTAAC
>ERZ1023425.55-NODE-55-length-36059-cov-4.858627_pt1 | contig 36059 bp, 34 predicted proteins | sample MGYA00380514_ERZ1023425 | MGnify/ENA primary metagenome ERZ1023425 (study PRJEB33173, sample SAMEA4830391) | metagenome | study: EMG produced TPA metagenomics assembly of the PRJEB25223 data set... | reverse complement strand
AAATATTACTCCCTTTATCGTTTTCTTGTATATAATGCATATTTTTTGGATAAAACTCAATATAAGAGCTATTTTTCATCTGTAATCTACTATAAATTCTTTTATCATAAACCTTAACAACCAAATCTCTTCCTTTTATTGTCTCAACAAATGTCAAACAATTTTTATCATTGCAATAATAATAACTTTCATAAGAAAGTAACACAATGCTTATATAGGCAATAACAGCAAAGCTGCATAATACAAATAACTTTATTATAAAGTATATGTTTTTCATTGTCTTATACCCAAGTTGTTAAAATTAATGCTATTTCTTATAAGTTGAGTTTCTTGCTCCATTTTTAATTTTAAAATCGTAACCATATCTACTTCTTAGATATTGATAATCAATTTCACCATACCTAGGATGTGTACCATAAGTGTAACCAGTTTTTTTATGTCGGATAAGACCTAATTTGCCACCAGCATGCAAAGCACCGCTAGCTTTTTGAAATTCATCATAAGGTATATCCAATATAGCACCTGCGGTAATCTTGACAGTATTTAGAAGTTTGTTGTACTCATCTGAGCCTAGTTTTATCTCACCTGATTCAATGCTTTGTTTGAGTTTTTCTGTAACTAACCAATCCCCAACCATCTCACCGATGATGGCACTTATATATCCTGATAGATAAATAAATATGTTTCTTTTTCTTGAGTGAGGCTTGAATAACTGGAAATATACAAGTAGGAATATATATATATATTACATAATCATTTGATTCATCATAATAGGCGTAATAGCAATAACCCCAACCATCTAGCATAGTCTCATGCATATTGCAAAAACTTTCTCTGTGGTTGTTTCCATCTAACGGTATACCGATATTATTTATTGATTTTGGGTATGTGCCATAACTGGTATTGTAATCATCTATCTTATTTATAAGATATTGAAGTCTTTGTTTTGACATTTTTTTGTCTTTTAATACAAACATATATGATGCAAATAAAAGCAAACAAAATATGAAATAATAGAAATATTTTTTATTCATGGTATAAACATTGGGTTAATAGTTCTGTTAAAAATGCCAGAATGTTTTTTGTTGTCAATATCTGGTAAATCATTGTAGTTTGGTGCATGATATGGGGACTTAACATCTAATTCTTGTTTAAAATAATTATAAATTTGTTGACCAAAACTTATTTTTGATTTTGGGTCAAAATAATTTGCACCAAATACCGCCCCATAGTAATCGGAGGGTAGATCTTCATATGAATACGCAGAATGAGGGGCTTTTATACTATCGAGTTTTTCCTGTAAATAACCACGCTTCACCGCATGGTTTATAGATTTACTAACTATTTCTTGTTGCGTAAGACCTAAATAGGAGGTGGAAGGATTTTCCATCATTTCCTTTTTATGGCTATATGCCTCACTTGCATAAAATAAGAAATGAACCATATCAATCCAACCACCTTTTGTCGTGTATATATATCTGTCATTTATGCCATTAAATGGAGGCGTTACACTTGGCATTAGTTTGAAATTAGTATCATTTAGCCTTAACATTGCCTTTTCTGCATCGCTACCAACCAGCTGACCCATTTTTGTGTTTGTGTTATTAAAAAATTCAATAAATGTAATGATATTTCCTGATTGACTTTTATTGACAGCATTATTCTCCACCGCCTCCGCTGCCACATTAGCAGCCACAGCCACATCAGTATCAGCATTTGGCGGATAGACAGCCTGTCATGCCAGCAGCAATCTCCCAACTGCCAGATAGTTATAATAGCAAGGGCTTGCGTTTAAGAAGTAACATAATCCATGCCCTTCTTGAATGTTTAAATCGATAATCAATTCTTTGGTCAGTCTGTTTGCCAGTTGCATACCACTCATTAAAGATAAGTCTTGGCTATCACAAGCGAATACTGTTGCTCAACTTTAGCGCTTTTGGGAAAATATGCCCCATAATCAAAGACATTCAGCGTAATTTCCGCTTCCGTTTTTTCAATGATTTTTGCCGAAGTTTTACGATTGGTAGGGATATCGCTCAAATTGGTTTTTTTCGATAACGGATACCGTGGTATCAAAAATCAACGATGGACAACCGTGGCGTTTCGTATACTAGCCATATGTTTTCTCCTGTGAGCCATTGCAGCTCTTCTGTGGTAAGATAAGTAAATGACATAATAGATTCTAGACTCCTTATAAAAAGTATAATTGAGATAGGATTTTTTCTATCTGGGTGATACTTTATCATATTTTATAATTAAGCAATCACTTTTTACAATTCTTATGGTACTTTTTAATGATTAAATATAATTTAATACTTTTATTAGCAGAAAGACAGCTCAAAGTTGCCGATGCTGTTCGCCAAACGGGCATCAGCAAAACCACCTTGCATAAGATTTATAAAGATGAATCTACTCAGATTGATTTTGAGACGATAGATAAATTGTGTGATTTTTTGGGGATAACAATGGGGGAAATTTTTGAATATGTGCCAGATGCACCTGCGAAACATTAGAGCTTAAAGCCTAGCTTAGTGAGATAGGTAAGTACTCACTTCTTTTGGCTAAATATCGTTGTAATTCATCTGCTAAACGGGCGATAAAAGCATCAGATGATTCGCCCATACGAGCATTGTTACTATCAAAACTGTTGTCTTTAGCCAATTTTTGGCACACATTTCCGCTTAGGCAGGGGTCATTAGGAAAGTGCATTGATCAACGCTTGTCTCATCATTCGCTTGTTTGGCTTTTTTAATACTTTAATTTTAAGCATAAAATGACTGGTATTACGACCTTCCTTGCGAGATTCCAATATAAGTTTGAAACCCTCTTGAGCATTGATTTGTTTAATCTCAGGGTCAAGCACACGATGTTTAAACTCCGCCACTTGTGGATAGCTATTGGCTAAGCCAAAATACGCTTTCCATTCAAAAACGGTCATTTCTGGCGTTTTTTCGATGTCTTTCCACTTATGGATTAACTCATACATTCTTTTACTGATAAAGCCCTTAAAATTAATCATTTTGACATAGTCGTATTTGGTATAGGTTTGATTGGTATGTTCAAACAAAAAGGCTAATAGGTCAGAAAAATGCAGTAAAATATAGCTTTTTTGGTCTTGATAAGAAATCCCTTGAAGCCAGTTATATTCTGCTTTTAGCACTTTGAAATTCTTGTGATTCCGTTTGAGAACGCAAAGCTTTTGAGAAATATCCTCAGCTTGAATATTATTATCAACATATAGCGGGAATTTTAGCTTTCTTTCGCCAAGTGTTTTAGCAGTATCTTTAAGGGTTTTGTAGGCGTAATTGTCCACTACCTTATTGGCAAGGGCAAATTCTTTGTCACTAATGGTTACCTGCTTTGTGCCTGTGGGCTGTTTGTGCATTTTATTGACGGCAAGTGTTATCAAATCATGCTCCGCCACAGACAAGTCATAGCAAGCCTCAACCAGCGTGTTGGACCTTGTAATCATTATAGAATCATTTTATCTGTGAAAAGAATTATGCCCAGTCATTGTAGCACTCATAATAAATTATCCAAAATCCATTATAAAAGTGCCTAATTTTTGTGGCAAATTGCCAAAATACCTTAAGTGATGTTAAAAATTATTAGTTGTGAAGCAGTAAAATCATTCATTTTTATATTGAATAAATTCCACTTTTAATGCAGAATAAAAGTTCATTATTTGACCTTTGATAACCCTATAAATTTTGTCGATGTTGAACCCACCCTAGAAAACTACTGGCGAGCGATTATTTTATTTGGCAAAAATACCGCTTCTTACAAATTTGCCCTTGTCAAAAGCCTGATTGATGTGAGCCTTAAGAGAAAATCAGATTTAATTGCCCTCGATGATTTAGCCCTGCCGTATGCCTTGCACCTTACCGAACACCTTAAACATAGCCCCAAGCAATCCACCGCCAAAACCAGTCAATTTATCCAAGCTTGCCAAGATTACAACGAAGGCAAAATTGATGAAGGTAGGCTAGTTCAAATTACCAAAAAAGAAGGTTTTAAATATGTTTTAGATGCCTTTCATGTCGTCAATACCAAAGCCATTCAAGAACGATTTTATGATGTGGTGAATGAAGAGTTTTTTATTGATGAGCGTAAATTTAACAAAGGTATACGCTTGACGGATAACCTATTTAAACTTTTCTATGTCTATGATAATTCAGCCAAAGATTTAAACCAAGAAACCGAATCCCGTTGGAATCTTGTTGAAAAAGCGTGGGAATTGAACATCAATAAAAATCTAATCGCAGTCGAATTTGACCAAGAAACAAAACAGCTTTTTGCTCATGATACCAAACATCGCCGAACCAATATTACCACATCTCGTGGGGCGTTAAATGGCTATCAAAAAAGCCGTTGTTTTTACTGTTTTAAAGAAATTAGTATCAGTTCCGCCGATGAGTTACTGGCAGATGTGGACCATTTTTTCCCACATTTATTAAAGCCTGAAGTCGCCAATGCAGGTTGCTGTCGCCCTGTCAATGTGGATGGGGTTTGGAATCTCGTTCTTTCATGCTCAGAATGTAATCGTGGTGAAAGTGGAAAATTTGCTCAAGTGCCAAGTATTGAACTGTTAAATAGGCTACATACTCGCAATGAATATCTTATCAGTAGTCATCATCCCTTACGAGAAACACTAATCATGCAAACAGGCTCAAATGAGCGTGACCGCAAATACTTTTTGGATAAATCCTATCGCTTTTCCAAAGAACGTTTAATCCACAGTTGGCAACCCAAAGCACAAGGTATAAGCACTTTTTAAATGGCGATGTTAGATTTTTATCAGACCCATGCTAAAGATTTTTTTAACCAAACTATCAATGTCGATATGCACAATGTCTATCAGCCTTTTTTAGAAAATTTGCCAAGTGGTAAACAAATTATTTCGGACATTGGCTGTGGCTCTGGGCGAGATAGCGTATTTTTTGCCAAACAAGGCTTTCAAGTCATGGCGATAGACGGCTCACAAAATCTGATTGAGTTAGCCAAGCAAAATCATCCTACTATTGATTGGCAATGTTTAGCTTTTAATGAGATAAAAAATCAAAACTGGCATAACAAGTTTACAGGCATTTGGGCGTGTGCGTCGTTACTTCATGTGCCTTTTGATGAGCTACCTAATATTTTAAATGACTTGTTAGAGATGTTAAAACCGAATGGTATTCTCTATGCTTCGTTTAAATATGGCGATAGCGAACGGGAAAAAGACGGGCGTTTTTTTGTGATATGAATGAAAGTCGTTGGCAATTAGTGGAAAGTGAATTGCAAAATATGAAAACTTTAAAAATTTGGCAGACGGTTGATAATCGAAAAGATAGACAAGAAGTTTGGTTTAATATTTTGTTAGGAAATTAATTTTATTTTCTTAAAAATCAATTTAAATTCAATAAAATTAATTCCAAAAGATTTAGAGAGTTTTTTAGATAATATTCAAAAGGAAATACTTATGAGTTGGTTAGAACTTGCGACCCCGACCTTGGCTCTTGGGTGACTATTTTTCTCCAAATAACCTTATTTACCTTAAATAATCTCTTTATATATCAATATTTTATGATTATTATCAGTGTTGATGATAATTACGCACTTTGTTGTATTTTTATATATTGTCACGAAAAATGGTAGGATAAATTTACCCCATCATTTTTCGTCATTTATCATATTTTTTAATTTTTCATGCTTAAGCTTGTCAATGAAAGCAGTAGGTATTGATTGAGTTAAATCTTTTTTATTTATATTTCCTATTTAACAGTATTAAACTTTTTTATTCATATCCTGAAAGTCGTCAGTTTGGTTTGGGTTGACGATTTTGCGGTGATTGTTAGCATTATTCACCGCATATGTTGCGGAGAATATGTGGTATAAATACCGCAGATAAGTCAAAATTGAAAATGTGATGGTTGATACTTATATTTATGAAGATCCAAATTGGACAGTTACGCTCTTCGGTTGCACGCCACCTAGGCATTGAAAAACAGTATCAATCTCAGCTTGTGACACCAAGCAATGAAGTGGATGCGATTGTTGGGATAATGTTTAAATCCACCTCAAGATTTGATTTGTCATTATCCTTAGATGAAGTCTGTCGTTGGCATCATGTGCTATTTCCACAAGGAGTAAGTGGTATGTATGACATGAATGTAGTTGCATTACCAGATGATACCAATGATCCGATGCAGGTGGTTTCAGGCGCTAATGGTAAAGCCAAAGGACACTTTGAAGCACCACAGGCTGATAGATTGGCTGATGAGCTTGAGCGATTTTTTCAGTAGTGTAACCATACCACCCTAAGAGACATCAATGATCTGGTCAAAAAAGGGATTTTGGTGAAGTCGGCAGCCTCTGGGCGTAGTTAGAGCTATGCACTTGTTTGTTTTGTGAAATAGGTCTTAATGGATATCAGATTAGCATAAGGATACACTACCGCAAACCCAATCAGACAACTCTATTTTAAAAATTCACCTATATGGGATAAAGGTGTCTAAACTCAACCTAATGGCGTCGCTCTGTAACCATCCTCTAAAAATAATGCACAGCTCAAATGTAGAATTGCTTACAAGATATCTATAAGAAGTTTTGATATGAGCAAATTAATGGCCAAAACCCATATCGTATCGATATTAAAAGAAACAGAAGCTAGAAGATTGACTGCTAAAGAGTTGTGCCGTAAATAAGAGGCTACTAGCTCGAATTTCTATAAATAGCGTTCCAAGGATGACAGTATGGAAGCCTCAAAGCATAAATACCCTAAGAGATTATAAAAAGCTATCGGAATAGGACCTGCCCTCGAGCGCAAAGTCTAGTCAAAAGAGTGATAGGTCTAGTATAGTGTCAATACAGTAGTGAGCTGTCAGATGGTCTAAATGGGTCGAGCCACTGACTAATACAAGCCTAAGCTACTGGATGATAGTGAGATTATTGATGGTCGCCCTCATGTATCAGGCATTGGTACCAGTATTCTCTCAAGCCGAATGAGTCGCTACCTTGACCAATTAGCCAAGTGACTTGGCTATCTCAAGCAAATTTGTGTGGATAATGGCAGTAAGTTTACGCCTAGTACATTTACCGATTGGGCATCGGCTCATGGTGTTTATATTGACTATATCAAGCTTGGCTATCCTCATCAGAAGGCTTGCATTAAATGGTTTAATCGCAGTGATCGTAATGAGGTTTTGAGTTGTGATTTATTCAATGATTTACATAAAATCAGTTAATTAACTGAGAAATGGATCAAGATTTATAGCGCCGATAGTCCCCATGATTCACTTAGTGATATGACACCTACCAGGTACGGGCCGGCGGCTTGATTATTCTACGATGATGTTGTGTTAAGCATGAGATATTTCTTTATATCCTTTGCTATGACGGTCAAATCAGACCGCACAGCTTTAACAACCATCCAGACCCTGACAAAAAAGAACGATGGTTCTTTATCAAAACCTCTTATAGGGTTTTTGAAGATAGGTGATGGGTAAAAAAGTTTGTATACAAGATCTGATTAGAATTAATCATTCCAAAGAATTTGCAAATAATCATAATCACATTAATGGCATTGAAAACTTTTGATCGCAATCCAAACGCATTCTAAGAAAATATAACGGTATTGACAAAAAGCATTTCCAGTTATTTATCAAAGAATGCGAGTTTAGATTTAACTATGGCACACCATCCAATCTATTAAGATTGTTAAGAAAATGGTGTGGGATTTAGGGGTTTATCTAGTGCAGTCCCTAATTTTTTATCAGTTATTTACCAATATTCTAATAAGTTATATTTATTAAATATAATATTAAATAAAATTGTCTAAATGTATGTCATCAACTTTAGTGCACTATCCAATTCATTAACGGGTTTTTAAAGCAAATTATTCAAATTGTTTTTTTTGCAATCTAACATTATGTCTGTAGTTCGCTACACAAAATAATCCCTCTAAAATATATTATGAAATCATCTGTCTAAAACTCACGACAATATCATTTACCCAAAAGTTGTATTGACATAACACGATAATCTGAGCAAACTGTATTTCTTGATAATTCGATACATATCCTATGATGAATACCAATACCAAACCCCACCCCAAAACCGAATTATGTGATGCAGAACTGATGCGTTATAGTCGTCAAATTTTATTAGACGGATGGGATATTGAATCACAACTTAAAATTAAGCAATCATCCGTTTCACTAATTGGAATGGGCGGTTTAGGTTGTATGGTTGCTCCGATTTTAGTGAGAGCGGGTGTGGGTGAAGTGCATTTATTTGATTTTGATACCATAGATGACAGTAATTTACAAAGACAGCTGTTGTACACTCAAGCAGATATTGGTTTACCAAAAGCACAAATAGCTAAACAAGCACTGATAGAACAAAACTCTTGGGCTGCAGTCCATAGTCATAATATTGCACTCAATGATGATACTATAAAAGAAAACTTAATATCCATTAAATCAGACTTATGGATTGATTGCAGTGATAATTTCGATATTCGTCAAACACTTAACCGCTATTCGATCATAACCAGTACAGCCCTACTTTCATTGTCCGCCATTGGCGAAACTGGGCAAGTTGCACTTTTTGAGCAAAAAAAAACAGGCTGCTATGCATGTTTATTTGGTACTTCAATGAGGGCAGCCCAAAACTGTGCAACTTCCGGTGTCTTAGCAAGCACGGTGGCGGTGATCGGTGCACTTGGTGCTGACATCGCCTTACATTTTCTCGGTAAAGATCAAAATACCTTAAAAGATACGCTGATGGTATGGCAAGGTTCTCGTGCCAATTTTCAAAAAATGAAGTTTACCAAAAACCCCTCCTGCCCTATTTGTCAAAAATCTATCGTGCTATAATAATTTAGGGGCTGTACGAGATTAGCCCAAATCCCACACCATCTTCTCAATACTTTAAGCTGATTAGATGGTGTACCATAGTTAAAACGAAACTCATATTCTTTGATAAAAAGATGAAAGTGTTTCTTATCAATGCCATTGTACTTTCTTAAAACACGCTTGGCTTGCAACCAGAAATTCTCAATGCCGTTGATGTGATTATGGTCTTTTGCAAATTCTTTGGAATGGTTAATTCTAAAATGCTTAAAATCACTTACATCAAGAGCATTGTAGCTACGATAGCTATCAGTATAGACAATGCTATCAAGTTTGATTTGCTTGTGATGATAGGCATTAGTGTGTTAGTCTTGGTGTCTTTAACCACAACCACAAAGACTTTACCGTTGCGTTTTAAAAGACCGAAGACAGCTGTTTTACCACCAGCTCCACGACCACGCTTGCCTTTGCGAATACTGCCAAAATAGCTTTCATCAAGCTCTATTTCGCCATCAAACAATTCTTTAGCCTCAAGATCAAGATGGTATTCTATCACAAGTCTGATTTTATGGTAGAATCAAGCTGCTGAATTTGGGTGTATTTGTAGCAAATCAGCTGCCGAACGAGCAGTAACTTCAAGTACAAAAAATTCAAGCAGTCTTTTTTGTACTTTTTTACTTAATTTACAAAGGGTTATCTTCATAAAACTAGTATAACATGAGAGTTATTCTAGTACAGCTCCTAATTTAAAATGAAGAAATAATAAAAAACGGCTTTTATCAATAAGCCGTTTTTTATTTAATACTAACAAGGATATGGGGCATTTCTGCGTGAATAATACCACCATGTCAAAGCGATACATATAATATAAAATGCAATTAGTACAAGGAAGGTGCCATTTACCCCCAGACCTGAACCGAACATTTTTGGGATAAAAAAACCACCATATGCCGCAAATCCCCCCGAAAAACCTACAACTGCAGCGGATTCTTTGCGTGCTTGTGTAATAGCATCAGGGGAGTGTAAGCGTTCATGCATGGTTCGAAAGATCACAGGAATCATACGAAATGTTGAGCCGTTACCAATCCCAGTGGTGATAAATAGCAACATAAACCCAGCAAAATAGCCTGTAAAATTACCATTTTTAAGGAAAAACATAACTGCGATGACAGCAATTGTCATAATAATGTAATTCCAGAATGTGACGCGCGCACCGCCAACCTTATCAGACAACCAACCACCTACAGGACGAAATAGAGCACCAACCAAAGGACCTAGAAAGGCAACTTTTAGAGGATCGATCTCAGGAAACGACTGCTTAATAACCATAGGGAACGCCGCACTAAAGCCGATAAAAGATCCAAAAGTTGCCAAGTAAAGAATGCACATAATCCAATTATGTTGTCTTCTAAAAATGATTGACTGTTCTTTAAATGACGCTTTGGCGTTGCTTAAATCATTCATTCCAAACCATGCAAGTACAGTCATAATAGCAATTGGAATAATCCAAACAAAAGCGGCATTTTGTAAATATAAAACTTTACCAGATTCAGTAACCTGGCCATCTCCCGCCAATGCACCAAATAAAGAAAATCCGATGATCACAGGCACAACAAACTGCAGTACAGATACCCCTAAATTACCCAAACCTGCGTTTAAGCCTAACGCCATACCTTGTTTAGACTTAGGGTAAAAAAATGAGATATTAGACATACTGGATGAAAAATTGGCACCGCCGAAACCACATAATAGTGCGATGATTGCAAATGTGGTGAAAGAAGTTTCAGGGTTTTGTATAGCCAAACCCAACCAAATTGTAGGTATAAGCAAAGATGCTGTTGACAGTGTCGTCCAGCGGCGACCACCAAAAACAGGTACTAAAAACGCATAAAATAAACGCATGGTTGCCCCAGATAGGGCAGGCAGTGCCAAAAGCCAAGACAGCTGCGCTTTATTAAATTGAAAGCCAACTTCAGGCATACGAACTACAATCACGCTCCAGATAACCCAGACCGAAAATGCAAGCAATAGTGCAGGAATTGAGATAAAAAGATTTCGAGTAGCGACACGGCTGCCGCCATTTTGCCAAAATGTTTCATCTTCAGGACGCCAGTCATCGATGCGACGACCACCTTTGAGTTGATTATTCATTTAGGTCTCCAAAATATTAGCTATAATTTCAGGGTTTTTGATTGACGGTCTTGTTCCATTTTTGGCTTGACCTCTGATAAATAAATCCATATCAAACTCACCCACACCACACCAAACATGATCATAAACGCCGATGAACGAATGCCTGTGATATCCACAGCGGCACCAAACATAATCGGTAGAATAAAGCCGCCAAGACCCCCTGCCAAGCCCACAACACCTGATACTGCACCCATATTATCCTTGTATTCATCAGACAAATATTTAAATACCGATGCCTTACCAATGGCAAAGGTAATACCTAGCAAGAAAATCAATACAGTAAAGACGGTGGCATTTAAGCCAATATAAAAGCTTTTTTCCCCCTCAACTGTCTGAATGGTCAAGAATGTTTGAGGATAGGATAAGGCAAATAGTAGCAAAAACGATGACCAAAGTACCCACCAAGTGACTGTGTGTGCCGAATACTTATCTGACAGCCACCCACCCAGTGCACGCAATACCCCGCCAGGCAAACTAAAACACGCTGCCAAAAATGCTGCTGTTTGTAGGCTAAAACCATATTCGCCGACATAATACTTGGTCATCCAAAGCGCCAGTGCTACATAGCCACCAAAAACGATCGAATAATATTGGCTATAACGCCAAACATTCTTATCCTTTAAAACAGCCAGTTGACTGGCAAGAGTAGCATTACTGGCAGTACGATGCGTTTTATTATCATAACTAAAAAACCAAAAACCTATGGCTGTAATCAGCATAATACCTGCATAAACTTTAGGTAAAAAACGCCAGCCTTCTGCAGCACTGGCTGCTGTGGACGCCCCTACAGCGATAATGGCAGGACCGATCATCTTAGTAATCGCTGAACCTGCATTACCTGCGCCAAATACACCCATGGCAAAGCCCTGCTTGTCTGCCTCAAACCACTTGGCTACATAGGCGATACCCACCGAAAAGGATCCGCCTGCCAAACCAACAAACAAGCCTAATAACAAAAATTGCCAATATTGATCAGCATACCCCATTAAAAAGATCGGCAATACTGTCGCTAACATTAAGACGAAAAATACAATGCGCCCGCCATATTTATCCGTCATGATACCCAGCGGTAAACGAACTAGCGAACCTGTCAAAACAGGCGTGGCGGCAAGTAATCCAAATTGGGTTTCATTTAAGTCAAGTGCTTGCTGAATAGGGATACCCAAAACAGCAAACATCATCCAAATCATAAAACATACCGTAAATGCAACGGTCGACGAGATGAGTACAATGGTAGATTTTGTTGTCATGATAGACTCTTTTTAAAATATGCTAAAAACAGATTTTATTTGGATATCAAAATCTCTCCAAATAAATCAGCTTTAGAAAAGTACACAAACTATAATAAATTGAAATTTTTTTGAATTAGTTGATTTAAATCAATCATAAATTAATGCTCTTGTGTCTAAAATATAGATTTCTACTACTTAAGAAGTAGTCGTTCTTCATAAGGATTAGTGTATAATTGCCTGATTTTTCAAGAACTTGTTTTTAAGCACCTGATTACAATCAATCATTTTTTACTCAAACAGCAGATCTTGGCTTTTTGGGGGTATGTATGTTAAATAACCGACTTAGTGGCTTTTTGCCAAGATCGCTTTCAGTGCGTGCTTGGCTGGCAGTTGGCGTTATTGTATTTTTTGCGACAGTCACAGCCAGCACTTCAGCAGTCTTAGCCTGGATATCAAAATCTGATGCTCAAGCGCTCAACTCTGTCGGATCAATTCGGATGGCAACTTATCGCATTAATTATTTATTAACAACCAATACCACTTTACCAATTGATGATCATGTAAAACTTGATCCTACCTTATCGATCAATCAACAACTGATTGATGATATGCAAGCACATTTGAATGTGCTGTATGCATATCAGAATATGCCTGGCAATAAGGACGCCGAGATAGACAGCCAAACCAAAACAATTCAACACCATTGGTTAAAGATGCTAAAGCCTGCTTTAGTAAATAATGATAGTACCGCAGTATTAGCGGCGTCTGGTAAATACATTAAAGAAGTTCACGAGCTAACTAAAAAAATTCAGGTTCGCAGTGAAACCCGTCAGCACTGGCAACAAGTATTACAAATGTCTGCGCTTGGTATCATCTTATTAACCCTATTATTAGGTATATATGAGCTTCGGCGTAATGTACTAAGACCCATTCACTTTCTCATAGACAGTACACAGCATTTCAGACGCGGTCATCATGTGCCTGCTCTGGTAACTGGCTATCAAGAGTTTCAAACGCTTAGCAACTCATTCAATGATATGGCAGATACCATTAGCGAACATCAAGCCAAGCTCAATCAAGAAGTGTTAAACAAAACTCGGCATCTTACCCAAGCCAACCAATTGCTTAAACTATTGTATGATTTTTCCAATCAGCTTAATCAAGAGCCTGTTACACTATCTAAGCTACATCATTTATTTGAGAATTTTTCAAAGATAAATCCAAGTTTTGGGTTTACATTATGCTTGCATGATCACCTAAAATTAAATGAATCTAGCACTTCAGGACCTCTCTTGAAAAATGACACTGTGCTTGTGTCATCTAAAGATAGCATTAGTATTCACAGCCACTCTGTTGAAGAATTGCAAACAGGCCAAACCGATCTTTTGTCGAGTAAAATTTGTTCTACAAGCAACTGCGATCAATGTGCTCTTAAAGCCAGATCTACGACAAGAATTTATCCAATCAGTGCCAAAAACAACTACTGGGGCGAGCTGATGGTTCATCAGCAGTCTGAAGAAGATGATACCACCATTACCAAAGAACTTGTACAAGTGTTGGTAAGTTTAGTAAGCCTAGTATTCACCACCCAAAAGCAACGCCAGCAAGAGCATCAATTAATACTTTTAGAAGAGCGGAACACCATTGCCCGCGAACTACATGACTCATTGGCACAGTCATTGTCATATCTAAAAATTCAGCTTTCTATGCTAGGTACGCACGCGCGCCAACTTTCTGACGCAGCTCAACAAAACCAAAATGATACGCTCATGGATCATAATGAAGCCATGCTTCAAGTTTTAGGGCAAGCGCGTTCAGGGCTTGATGCTGCCTACATTCAGCTGCGCGAGTTACTCGTGACCTTTCGCTTAAAAATAGAATCGGGCAGTTTTGATAATGCCATTGAACAGGCCTGTGACGAATTTTCTGCGAAAGGCGGTTTTAATATTACATTAGATAATCGGATTTTAAGCCAAAATCTAAGCGCTAATGAGCAAATTGACTTATTACAAATTATTCGTGAAGCATTATCCAATATTCAGCGCCATGCATACGCCAAAGAGGTAACTGTCAGCCTTTATCAAAAAACACATTTAGACACTGAACAGCGTATTTATCTGGAAATTGGTGATGACGGTGTGGGTTTACCAAAGCATATTGATGGACAACAGCATCATGGATTAAAAATTATGCAAGAGCGTACGCACAGTTTGGGTGGCGAGTTTGATATCAGTCAAAACACTCCGAAGGGCACTTTGGTGCGTATTTGGTTTTTACCTAAATTTTATGAGAACTAGGAATAACATGGTTTTAAAGATTTTTACCGCAGCCAATCCTGCACGCCTTCTTCTTGTCGATGATCATCCAATGCTACGTCGTGGTTTGGCAGATTTATTAAGTCTAGAAAAGGATGTTCAAGTCATTGCTGAAGCCAACCATGGGATGGAAGCTCTGGATATTCTAAATCAAGAAATTGTAGATCTTGTGATTTTAGATCACACCATGCCTATCTTAAATGGTATTGAAACGCTCAAAAAAATACGGGAGTTGGGTATTCAAACCAAAGTTCTATTATTTACCGTATCAGACAATAGTAAAGATGTTCAAGATGCGCTTTATTTAGGCGTTGATGGCTATCTACTCAAAGATATGGAGCCAGAGCAAATCATTACTGATATACGCAAGATTTTGCGCGGTGAATTAGTCATCAGTCCAAGTCTTGCACCGATTTTAGCACAAGCTATGCGTAAACCTGTTAAAACTGACAGCAGTCATGAGCTGACAGAGCGCGAGATCCAAGTTGCTAAAATGATTGCTCAAGGGATGAGTAATAAGATGATTGGTAACAAGCTTGGTATTGCTGAATCCACAGTTAAAGTTCATGTCAAACACATTCTTGGTAAGATTGACCTGCGTACGCGCGTTGAGATTGCCGTTTGGGCGGTTGGTCATTATCAGTGATAAGTGAAATAATCAAGCATTGTAGTGACACATACATCCAAAGTAGTAGAGGATGTCAAAAAATTTTAACCATGTGGCTATAGGGAGCTTGGGTATTTTTTGTTATAGTTGTAATACATTCATCACCGAGGCAACGCCCATAAGTTATTGTCATGAAAAACTCTTTATTATTCCAACCGGCGCAGCCAGCCCACCAAGCGACGGATTGTTTTGACACGGTATTTTATGGCAATGAGTTTACCCTAGCAACATCCAACTCAACAGAAAAATTGACTGATAACTTTCAGCGTAAACTAACCTATCTTAGACTTTCCATCACTGATTTTTGTAATTTTCGTTGTAATTATTGTCTACCTAATGGCTATCAAGGCAAACGTCCTAATAACGAGCTGACACAACAAGAAATTGCTACTTTATTGGCAGGATTTGCTGCTCTTGGTACCACCAAAGTTCGTCTGACAGGGGGTGAGCCATCTATACGCCATGATTTGCCCGACTTGATCAGACTCATCAAAAATACAGAGGGTATCAAGACTGCGTGTATCAGCTCCAATGGCTATAAATTAGGCAAACATCTATCCGCTTGGCATGATGCAGGCTTGGATAAATTAAATCTAAGTATTGACAGTTTTAATCCCACAACATTTCATAAAATTACAGGATATGATGGCTTGCCTGCTCTACTTCGTGATATTGATAAACTCTTATACTCAACTAGCATCACCTTAAAGCTCAACGGCATTTTGATGGCACATACCGCCTATGACAATCTTATGGCAGCACTGGACTTTGTCAAAGATCGCCCCATTGCTTACCGTTTCATTGAATTTATGCAAACATCAGATAATAGCCAACTGTTTTTTGCCGAACATACTAGCAGTCAGCATATCAAAACCTATTTAATCAAGCACGGTTGGAGAGCTCAAATGCGTGCAACGGATGGTGGACCTGCAACTGAATACAGCCACCCTGATTATGTCGGTAAAATTGGTCTGATTGAACCTTATTCACCCAAATTTTGTGATCATTGCAATCGCCTGCGTGTTAGTAGTCAAGGTCAAGTGCATCTTTGCTTATTTGATAGCCAAAATTACGACATTCGTCCTTATCTGACACAAGGTGACACCCAGGGGCTCATTCAAGCTTTACAAGCCTTAATGCCTATCAAACCTGAACATCATCACCTGCACTCTGCCGACAGCGGTATGATGCATAATTTATCCTTGGTAGGCGGCTAAAGTGTGATTGTTCAGTTATTTTACTGATTGCTGAAACCATCAGTACATAATGAGGCAGGAAATGAATACTCTACCTAAATTTATTGGCACTCTGACCACCGTACGCACAGGTAAAATTGAGCCGTTTGTGCGTGGCGTGAGTGCTATTAATAAAATTCCCATTGATGGCAGCATGAAAGTTGATTTACTGGGTCTAGATGCAGACGAACAAGCTGAGCATAAATTCCACGGTGGGCCACTCAAAGCAGTGCATCAAATGCCAATCACCACCTATGATGTCATCAATCAGGCGTTTGGTTTGAACGCCCCTGTTGGCTCACTCGGAGAAAATTTAACCGTCATTACCGATAAGATACCGATGGACGAACGCTCGGTATGCATTGGCGATATCTATCAATTCGGTGATGCAGATGATTGCGTACAGCTTCGGCTAGTGCAGCCTCGCCGTCCTTGTTATAAGATCAATGATCGATTAAACACTCCAAACATATCTTCTTTTATTAGTCATCAAGGCATTGCTGGGTGGTATTATCAAGTGGTCAAAACAGGCATCATTAAGCCTGACTTATCCGTCTACCTTATCGAACGCCCTTTTGAATACGCCACTTTGCACACTCTTTGGCAAATAGTGAATCAAAAAAGCAAAATCGATGCCGCTACTGCCAATCAGTGGCTGAACATTAATTGCCTTGAGAGCAGCTGGAAACAAAAAATTTTTAATAAAACCCTAAGACCTTAACTTTGATTTGATACTTTAATTAACCCACAGGACATCTTATGTGTAACTTATGTAATGACCCTAATCATCAACCACAAGCCAAAAAATCCGATAAACCATTTACTCCCTTAAACATCGCTGTACTAACGGTATCTGATACGCGCATACTGGACGAAGATACTTCAGGAAAATTCTTGGTAGATAGCCTAGTGGAGGCAGGTCATGTATTGGTTGACCGCAAGCTGACCAAAGATGATATTTATCAAATCCGTGCAGTGATTAGTGCATGGATCGCTGATGAACGCATTCATGCCGTTATTACCACAGGGGGTACAGGTTTTTATCATCGTGATAACATGCCAGAAGCAGTCGGCGTGCTATTTGATAAAGAAGTGCAAGGCTTTGGTGAAATGTTTAGATACTTATCTCATGGCGAAATCGGAATGTCAACCCTACAATCTAGAGCAGTGGCAGGCATGGCAAACAACACAGTAATTTTTTGCTTACCAGGATCAACAGGAGCATGTCGAACAGGCTGGGAGGGTATTATCAAACAGCAGCTGGATAACCGAACTCGTCCTTGTAACTTTGTACCACATTTAATGCGTCAAAATCCATCGCATGAGTGAGCCAAAACACATGATGATGCCAGTGGGGGTTGTGATTTTAGCAGGGGGTGAATCGTCTCGCATGGGGTCGCCCAAGGCGTTGTTGCCATTAACGCATGATGAAACTTTGCTTGATTTTCACATTCGCCATGCCCAACGCTTAAATCTGCCCATCATGGTGGCAGACAATGGTAAAAATTTTTGTCAGTCTAACACCATAACCATCATTGATGACCATCTAAACCATGACAAACATGGTAAAGGAGCAGGGGCATTATCAGCAATCGCAGGGGCAATGAAACATTGCTCAGAAGATGGATTTTTGCTTGTGTTAAGCTGTGATAGCCTACTTGGGGCGGACATTGTGTTTAAGCAATTAACACATGGCAATCATGCCGATGTGATTTATTTAAAAGGCGATAAAGAGTATCCATTATTAGCCATGTATCATACCAATTTATTGGCAAAATTAACCCAATTTTTGGACAAGGGTAACCGTTCGGTAATGGCATTTTTATCACAAATTAACAGCCATGCCATCAGCATACCCCATCAATGGCAATCGCTGACCAATTTTAATACCATTCAAGAATTTCATACCGCCCTACATCATTTGAAAAATGGCATAAAAAAAGAGAATCCAATGACCGAAAATAAACAATTCACCCACCTGACAGCAGATGGTGATATCGCTATGGTTGATGTGTCAAACAAAACCGCCACCCATCGCACCGCCACCGCCACAGGACAAGTCATCTTTCCTGCCGATATTTATCAAGCAATAAAATCAACCGACGGTATGACAAAAAAAGGGTCAATTACCCAGACCGCCCACATTGCAGGTGTGATGGCTGCCAAACGTACCCATGAGCTGATTCCACTTTGCCACCAACTGCCCCTAGACAGCGTCAAACTTAGCTTTGAATACGATGGCAAACACCATGCCATTAACATCACCGCCACCGCCAAAGTTACCCACAAAACAGGCGTAGAAATGGAAGCATTAACCGCTGTGTCAGTAGCGTGTCTGACCATCTATGACATGACCAAAGCAATGAGCCATGACATTATCATTACCGATATTTGTCTATTAAATAAAACTGGGGGGAAATCTGATTATGTCAAATAACTTAACTGTTACTGTATTATATTTCGCCAGTCTTGCCGAACAGGCAGGTATAGATGAAGAAATTTTAACAACCTCGCATTATTATCTTAATGATATTTATTCTTATTTATTAGATAAATACGATTTTAATTTAACACAAGGTGAATTGGCAGTTGCTGTCAATCATCAGATTGCCAGTTGGCAGACTAAGGTTAGCAATGGTGATATCATTGCCTTCATTCCACCTGTCGCTGGAGGTTAATATGGCTCAAAAACTACATCAAGGCTCATCAAAGATCTCATTAAGCCATGAAGCTGCCTACCATGTGGCAATCACTGATGGATTTGCCTTATTAGACACCTCTATCGATGAGAAGAAACTAAAAAAAGGTTTGCTTGATGACCGCTGTGGGGCTTTAGTGACCTTTGAAGGTTGGGTGAGAAACCATAACAACAGCCGCCCAGTAGAGAAACTCACCTATTATGGTTATGAGGCATTGGCACTTAATCAAGGAAAGCTATTGATCAGTGAAGCCTGTCAACATTTTAAAATTGAAAATGCCATCGCCATGCATCGCATCGGTGATCTGAACATAGGCGATATGGCGGTGTGGATAGGCGTTAGCGCTCGTCATCGCTATCCCGCCTTTGAAGCTTGTCAGTGGTTACTCGACGCCATCAAGGCACAGATTCCTATCTGGAAACAGGAGTTTTATACCGACAGTAACCAAAGCTTATGGCTAAGTAATAATGGCTAAGTTATAATGGTTAAGTCATTATCATAATCAATTTTTATCAACCGCCAATCAAGAGAACACCCATGGCAATCAGTGCAAGAAATCAACTTAATGCCACCGTCAAACACATTCAATCAGGTGCAGTCAATGATGTCATCAAACTTAGCCGTGGGTTTGCCTGTTACTGCCTTAATTAAGGCATCACACATTGTTCTTGGTGTCAAAAAGTAACGCCCAAACCCCACAACCACAGAACAAACAGGAGCATGTTATGACAGCAACCATCAAATCAGCCATCAAACCTTTATTCATCGCCATGATGGTCATGGGGGCAACATCGGCTCATGCAGACATCACCGTGTATGCCGCCGCCAGCATGACCAACGCCGTCGAAGATATCAATAAGTTGTATGAAAAAAAATATAACAGCAAAGTAAAAACCTCGTTTGCCGCTTCATCTACCCTTGCCAAACAAATTGAGCAAGGTGCGCCTGCTGACATTTATATCTCAGCAAACACCTCTTGGATGGATTATCTTACTAAAAAAGATAAGATTGTTACCAGCAGCTACAAAAACCTATTGGGCAACCGCTTGGTGATGATTACCCCCAAAAACAACCCCATCAAGACCAACATCAAGATGGATAAATCCTTTGACATCGGCAATGCCTTTACAGGCAAGCTATGCACTGGCAATACTGCCAGCGTGCCTGTGGGCAAATACGCCAAAGAAGCCCTAACCAACCTAGGTTGGTGGGACACCATTGGGCCACGTTTGGTAGAGACCGAAGATGTGCGTGCTGCACTAAACTTTGTGAACCGTGGTGAATGTCAGTTGGGCATTGTCTATGCCACAGATGCCAAAGTGGTTAAAAATGTGCAAGTGATTAACACCTTCCCAATCACCACACACACGCCGATTGTCTACCCCATCAGCATGGTTAAGCAAAGTCGTGAAGCCCAGCAGTATTATAACTTTTTACAGACCAAAGAAGCCAAAGCGGTTTATCGCAAATATGGTTTTAGTGTCTTGTAATCAGTGTCTTGTCATCATTTTTATCAAGGTTTGGTACAGGCATGAACCTAACACTGTCGCCTGATGAGATGGCGGTCATCAAACTGTCCTATCAAATCGCAAGCGTGAGCCTTTTGGTCAACCTATTACCAGCGATTGCCATGGGTTGGCTGTTGGCTCGCAAAGATTTTTTTGGCAAATCTTTGTTTGAAACCCTTGTGTTTTTGCCCTTAGTTCTGCCCCCTGTTGTGCCGGGCTATATTTTGCTGGTCTTATTTGGCAATCAAGGGGTCATCGGACAATATTTATCACAGTTGGGCTTTGATTTGGCATTTAATTGGAAAGGAGCGGTATTGGCATCAGCGGTCATGGGCTTTCCCTTGATGGTGCAATCGGTACGCCTTGCCATTGAATTGGTGGATAAACGCCTTGAACTGACCGCCATGTCATTGGGGGCAAGCCGTTTACAGGCATTTTTTCAGATAACCTTGCCATTGGCAGGTGCTGGGATTGTGATTGGGGCGATTTTATCGTTTTGTCGCAGTTTGGGCGAATTTGGGGCAACCATCACCTTTGTGGGCAACATATCGGGGGAGACTCGCACCTTGCCATTGGCGATTTATAGCCTGTTACAACAACCTGACAGCGATGCCCAAATCATGCGATTGTTGATGTTGTCGGTTGGGGTGGCGTTTTCGGCATTATGGTTGTCGCAGTGGTATGCCCGTTATCAAAAAAGAAGGCTTGCACAATGACACAAACCGCCCTGACCCAAACCGCACAAACACAAACCGCACAAACATCAAAAGATGACCCTTTGATATTTGATTGTCAGTTTCAACTGGTGCTTGGCAGGCTGGATTTATCCATTGATTTACAATCATCGCAGCCTGTCATGGGGCTGTTTGGCATTTCAGGCTCTGGCAAAACCAGCATTTTACACACCATCGCAGGGCTAAACACCCCAAAAAATGGCAGTATCCGTATCAATGGGCAAACTTGGTTTGATGGCGAAAAAAAAATCAACATACCCATTCAGCAGCGACGAGTGGGCTTGGTATTTCAAGATGCCCAAATTTTCCCCCATAAATCGGTGATGAATAATTTGCTATTTGGCTATCACAACATTGATGATGACCAAAGACGCTTTCACCCCGATGAAATCATTGAGCTGTTAAAATTGGGGCATCTGACCCAGCGTATGCCCACCAAACTATCAGGCGGTGAAAAACAGCGAGTGGCACTTGGGCGGGCGTTGCTTTATTCACCAAATTTGTTACTTTTAGATGAACCATTATCCGCCCTAGACAGCATTCACAAACAAGAGATTTTGCCATTTTTTGAGCAGATTATCCACACCACTCACATTCCCATGCTGTATGTCAGCCATGACAAATCAGAAATCCAGCAACTGACTGATGAGATTTATTACTTATAAGATCAAATGGTCAGTGCAACTCACACCACCCAATCAAATAGCTGAATTATCACCTGCTCGTCTTTATTCGCACCCACACTATTTTCATCAAGCACAATTAGACAGTTGGCTTGAGACAATTGTTTGATGCGGTGCGAGTCTTGCGCACTTGATGGTGTGACTTGTAATTTTTTTTCACCCATTTCAAAATAGCCGCGCTGATACTCTCGCCTACCTACACTTTTCTTGATGTTTGCCGTTGTAATCGCAGGCAGATGTAAGTTAAGAGGCGCATCTATTGCCCCTAGTGCCTGCCATAGTGCTGGACGCACAAAGTTAATACAGCCAACTACTGTAGAAAGTGGATTGCCCGGTAACCCAAAATATAACACTTTACGCGCATCAGCAGCAAATTCACCAAAAACAAACGGCTTGCCTGGCTTCATAGCAACTTTATAGTGATTAATTTTACCCAAGCTTCTCACCACTTCGGTTAAAAAATCATAGTCACCGACAGAAACACCAGCGCTAGAGATAATTATGTCACATTCTTCAATGGCACGCTTTACCACTTCGTAAGTCTCATCAAACACATCTTTGACAATGCCATAATCCTTGATTATGATAGGCAATTTTCTTAATAGTGCCTTTAAAGTTGGTGTGTTTGAATTATAAATCTGAGCCAAATCACTCAATGGCTGACCAATGGAAACCAGCTCATCGCCTGTGGCTATTAGACCAATTCTGAGTGGTGAAAACACTTCAATTTTATCATATCCCATGCTAGAAAGTAGACTAATATCACTGGGATTCAGACGCTTACCTGCACTAAGCAAGGTATCGCCTTGAGTAATCTCTTCACCTTGGTAGCGGATATTGGCACTGACTTTAGCAGGCTTGGTTAGTACAATGTAATAAGGCTGAGATTTATCAGTTATGTTAATTTGATCAAAAGTAGTATGTTCTTGCATCACTACCGTATCACAACCCTCTGGTACAACCGCTCCTGTAAAGATACGCACCGCTTGATTAGGCAAAATCTCGCCACTAAACGGCGTGCCTGCACAAGACTCGCCTATGACGGTAAAACCATCACCCTGCTGTAGTTGGCTTTGTGCAGCCAAGGCAAATCCATCCATTGCCGAAACATTCTGGCGTGGTATATCAAGATTCGCATTAATATCAACTGCCAATATGTGATTAAGTGCATCGTTTAAAGCCAGCACTACCCTCTGTCTGGATACCAAAGGATTATCAATATTCAAATACTCGTCCACGCGACTGATAATTGATTTTTGAAGCTCATCTACACTAATCATGTGTTTTCCTTTTATAAATTTATTATAAATCAGCCACGATATATATTTTGCTCATTCATCTTAAGCTCAATGCCAATAATATCAGCCTTTTGGCTCAATTCAAATAAATAGTCACACAAACTATGATGAAATGACTGCTGCTTAAGATGATTTTCAATGATAGGATATGCCTCTTCAAAGCTCAGCTGCCTACCCTCCTGCTTTTGTAGAACTTCAATCACATGGATCCCATATCGTGTTTCAATCGGATTAATACTGATACCAACTGGCAAAGCAAATACGGCACTCTCAAATTCAGGCACGGTACTGCCTTTTTGTAATACACCCAGTTCACCGCCATCATCTTTTGAAGGGCAGGCAGAGTATCGGCGTGCAAACTCAATAAAATCACTATCCCGATTGTGGCTTTGATTAAGCCGATCGATCAATTGGCGAGCTTGCTTTTTTAATTCAATACGCTCTTCACCCTCTTGTGGTGGACACGCAAGCAAAATATGGCGAAGCGTCATTATTGGTGTACTAACAAATTCAACTTGATTCGCATGATAGTAATTCTGACAGCTTGCCTTGTCTGGAGATTTGGCGATGACTTGCTGCTCTAACAGCTTAGCGATGGTAGCTTCTTCATTCTCTAGCCACGCCTTCTCGCCCAAGCACTCAATCACTTCTTGACGCAGTAATTCACGCATAACTAAGGCTTGAGATGCTAAAAATAATGCTTCTTCTTGGCTATTAGCAGGATGATACTGCACTTCAGCAGCTACTGCTTTGGGGTCTATTGCTACGCCATTCACAGTGATATTTGGTAAAGTTTGGTGGCTTGAGGCGATTAGATTGGTGCTGTCAAAAATTTCTTTATCTAATACTTGCTTGATAAATTGAGCATCAGATGAAGGTCTGCCCAAGTCTTTAGAAGTTGGCATAATACGAATATTATCGCTCTCTTGAGCCAAATCCTCTATATTCAATACTTTGATGAGCTTAGTAGAATCATTATGTTCATCTGCGCATATATTTTGAATTGTTTGTTGAGTCGGTATATAGGTTCCAACGCTCATAAGACCTCTAATAATGGTTGCAATGAAAATATGGATAATAAAATCATTATCCAAAATAAAGAGTCTATTCACCATACTTCTTTAGGAGAATGCAAATTCATCATTTTAAAGACACTTTCTAGTGATAAAAAACCACAAAGACAAGGATGCAGTCTTTGTGGCAATGGTATAGTATTTTATTATTGTTGTTATTATTCGTATTACTTACTGAGATCTCTTTTGGCGCAAGATTTGGTAATTACGGCCTAAATACCAAATTGGGGCAGAAATGATATGGATTAAGCGAGTAAATGGCACCAATAAAATCAGTGTCGTCCCCAAGAACATGTGCATTTTATAAACCAGTCCAGCATCTTCGACCAATGAAGCGGCATAGACTGGGCGTAATATCGCCAAGTTTTGTGCCCACCCTGCCAAGCTTAACATCAATGCACCATCACGATGCGTCGGATATGACCAAATGGTTGCAAGTCCCATGACCAATTGAAGCAAAATAATTAACAGTAACATCTTATCGCTAAAAGTTGATGTGTGGCTGATGCGTGGGTTGGTAAAACGTCGCCAAATCAACATGATAAGCCCAATTAAGCACATTATCCCTGCAATGCCACCAACAATCACTGCCATCAGTTGTTTTTGTGGTGCGGTGATGATGCGTTCATAAATAAAATGGGGGGTAAACATGCCAAAAAAATGCCCAAGCAATACGACAATGATGCCAATATGAAATAAATTGCTTGCCAATCGCATGCCTTTATCTGACAACATTTGACTTGAGCCTGCACGCCATGTGTATTGAGACAAATCAAATCTTGCCCAACAACCAAAGATGCACACTGTCAAGGCGATGTAGGGATAAATGCCAAATAAAAAGACATGTAACCAATCTTCTGGGTTTGTTGTGTTCATAATCAGACTCCTTGTGTGGTGGCTTTGGCGGATTGGTTGAAGTCAACCCAATGCACAGGAACTTCGGCTTGGCGTTGAGCTTGTTCACCTTGTAGGTTTGCGATACGCTGTTTGGTTTGGTTTGATGGGCAGTTTTGTTGTTCTGCTCCCAAAAAATCCACCATTTCTTCTTCCCATGCTTTGTCAATCGCTTCGGTGGTGTCATCAGCAGGTTGGTTGTCTTTGTGCATTTTGGCAAGCTCTTGGTCAATGACGCTCAGTGGTTCGCCTGCAATTTGCAACAATGCTTTAAATAGACCAACATAGTGGCTGTTTTTGTCCATTAAGCGAGCTGCCAATAAGGTAACAATGTGGCTAATGTTGGCAATTTCTTCACGAATCTGCATCTCATCATGGTTGATGGTGGCTTGGTGGGATAAAAATTCCAAATACATTGGCAGATAGTCAGGCAATTCTTTTGCGTTAATCTCAAATCCAGCCATTTCATATTGAGCCATTAAATCCACCATGGCTTGCCCACGGTCTCGACTTTCGCCATGAACATGTTCAAATAGCCATAAAGATAAGGAACGACCTCGCTCAAATAGGCTGTCATATTTGGCTTGTGCTTCTAGCTCACCGAGTGCAGCCATCTGGTCAATTAAGGTGGCGATGTCTTGTCGCACCTCAGGGCTGATAAGACGGCTTTGCATGACAAGCTGTTTGCATTGGTCTAAGTTATCATCGATAAACAGTTCGTGTTCAGGGTAATCCATGAGCAAGCTGATGACTTTAAGTAGTTTCATGTCTGTGGCAGATGTCATTTATAGCTCCCATGTTTGTACGGTTTTGATAAAATCACGCTTGTTATTTTTCTTTTGTCCAAACATGTGGGTGTCATTACCTCCTGTACAACCATTGCCAAAGGTAAAGCCACAACCATTGCGTTCAGCAAAGGCATCGCTTAGGGCTTCTTCACGATGGGCGGTTGGGATAACAAAACGGTCTTCATAGTTGGCAATGGCAAGATAGCGGTACATGTCCTCCACTTGGGCAACGCTTAAGCCAACAGCGTCTAACACTTCTTGGGCATCTTGTTTTTCAACCAGTTGCAGGCGTTTATAGCTTCGCATGGCAAGCAGGCGTTTTAGTGCCAAGCGTACAGGCTCTTCATCACCTGCGGTGAGCATGTTGGCAAGGTATTTTAAAGGAATGCGTAAACTGTCCACATCTGGAATCAGTCCATCCATGCCCACTTTGCCTGCTTCGGCGGCGTTTTGAATGGGTGATAATGGTGGCACATACCACACCATAGGCAAGGTGCGGTATTCTGGGTGTAAGGGCAGAGCAAGCTTCCAATCGACTGCCAGTTTATAGACAGGGGATTTTTGAGCAGATTCGATGACGCTCATTGGCACGCCGTCTTGTAAGGCTTGTTTGATGACTTTAGGGTCATGTGGGTCTAAGAAAATATCAAGTTGTGCTTGGTATAAATCTTGTTCGTTTGATAGGCTGGCAACTTCGTGGATTTTGTCTGCATCATACAATAATACGCCAAGGTAGCGAATGCGACCGACGCAAGTTTCAGAGCAAATGGTGGGCATGCCTGCTTCAATACGGGGGTAACAGAAGATACATTTTTCTGATTTGCCCGATTTCCAGTTGTAATAGATTTTTTTGTAAGGGCAGCCTGAGATGCACATACGCCAGCCACGGCATTTGTCTTGGTCAATCAGCACGATGCCATCTTCTTCACGCTTATAAATTGCCCCACTTGGACAAGATGCCACGCAAGTTGGGTTTAGACAATGCTCACATAGGCGTGGCAAATACATCATAAAGGTGTTTTCATATTGCCCATAGATGTCAGCTTGTATGTCATCAAAATTCTTATCACGGCGACGCTTGGCAAACTCTGACCCAAGAATCTCTTCCCAATTTGGCCCCCATTCAATTTTTTGTATGCGTTTGCCTGTAATTAAGGAGCGAGGGCGTGCAATGGGCTGATGTTCACCAATTGGGGCGGTATGCAGATGTTGGTAGTCAAAGTCAAATGGTTCATAATAGTCATCTATCATGGGCAAATCTGGGTTGGCAAAAATATTGGCAAGCACTCTAAATTTACCCCCAATTTTGGGATTAATTGAGCCATCTGCATTGCGTATCCAACCACCTTTCCATTTACCTTGGTTTTCCCATTCTTTTGGATAACCGATACCGGGTTTGGATTCCACATTGTTAAACCATGCGTATTCCATACCTTCTCGGCTGGTCCAAACATTTTTACAAGTGACTGAGCAGGTATGGCAACCGATACATTTATCAAGGTTTAACACCATGCCAACTTGTGAGCGAATTTTCATTTTAATTTTCCTTGACCTAGCGACAGCTTAGTAAAATGTGTCATGATATGTTGTAAAATCATCAGTCCAAAGTGGTGGGTAATGGGCGTGGCAATTCATCATCAGCCTTGCCTTCTAGCCAGTCAATATTTGCCATTTTACGCACCACAACAAATTCATCACGGTTACAACCAACCGTACCATAGTAGTTAAAGCCATAAGAGAATTGGGCATAACCACCAATCATGTGAGTGGGCTTTAAGATGGTGCGGGTAACCGAGTTGTGAATACCACCACGAGTACCTGAGTTTTCAGAACCTGGGATATTCACCAGTTTTTCTTGAGCATGGTACATCATGGTCATGCCTTCTTTGACTCGCTGGCTGACCACCGCACGGGCGGTGATTGCCCCGTTGGCATTAAAGACTTCAATCCAATCATTATCTTCAATGCCTGCTTTTTGGGCATCAATCTCACTTATCCAAACAATTGGACCACCACGACTTAAGGTAAGCATCAATAGGTTTTCTGAATAGGTGCTGTGAATGCCCCATTTTTGGTGTGGTGTTAAGAAATTAAGCACAATTTCTTTGTTGCCATTGGATTGATATTTTTTAAATGCTTGGGTGGTTTTGGTGTCAATTGGCGGACGGTATTGTTGCATTTGTTCGCCAAAGGCTTGTATCCAAGGGTGCTCAACATAAAATTGCTGACGGCCTGTGATTGTCCGCCATGGAATCAGTTCATGCACATTGGTGTAGCCTGCGTTGTAGCTGACTTTGTCAGATTCAAGCCCTGACCATGTGGGACTTGAAATGATTTTTCTGGGTTGGGCAACAATGTCATTAAAGCGGATTTTTTCATGCTCACTGGCTTTTGCCAAATGAGTGTGGTCTCGTCCTGTTTTTTTGGATAATTCTGCCCATGCTTTAACCGCAACATGACCGTTGGTTTCTGGGGCTAGCATCAGTACGGTTTCAATGGCATTGACGACACTGCTCATATTGGGGCGTGTGTTGGCGACGCTGTCATCATGAATGCGATAATTTAACTGCCCCAATTGTTGCACTTCTTCTTTGGTATCCCAGTCAATGCCTTTAGAGTTATTACCAAGCTTATCCATTAAAGGACCAAGAGAAGTGAACTTGGCATAGGTGCTGGGATAATCTCGTTCCACGACTTTGATGAGTGGGCAATTAATGCCAGGTATGGGTTTTTCACCTGCACTTTTCCAATCTGTGCCACCAAAGGGTTGAGCCAATTCATCGGCACTGTCATGTTGCATGGGTAAGGTAACCACATCGGTTTGTGTTCCCAAATGCCCAACACAAAGGCGAGAGAATGCCTTAGCGATGTATTTATAAATCTCCCAGTCAGTTTTTGCTTCCCACGCAGGGTCAGTGGCAGCGGTGAATGGGTGGATAAATGGGTGCATGTCTGATGTGTTGATGTCTTCTTTTTCGTACCATGTGGCGGTGGGCAGTACAATGTCAGAATACAAACATGTGCTGGACATTCTAAAGTCTAAGGTGGTTACCAAATCAATTTTACCCGTTGGGGCATTTTCAACAAAGTCAATTTCGTTGGGTTTAAAGCCAGTTTGTACCGTTTCATCACCCAATAAGCCATTTTTTGTCCCTAACAAGTATTTGAGCATGTACTCATGCCCTTTGCCTGATGAACCCAGTAAGTTTGACCGCCAGATAAACATATTGCGTGGGAAATTTTGTGGATTGTCGGGTTGTTCGGCAGCAAAACGCAATGACCCATTGTGCAGACTTTCAACCACATAATCTTGAACACTCATGCCTTTGGCTTTTGCTTGGGGGGCAATGGTCAGTGGATTTTGGTTTAATTGGGGGGCAGATGGCAACCAACCTGCCCGCTCAGCTTTAATGTTGTAATCGAGCATATGCTCTGGAAATTGCGATTTATTGGCATGAGATGAAAGCAATTCATGGGCAGAGACAGTTTCATGTCGCCATTGGCTTGAGTGATTGTAAAAAAAGCTTGTGCCATTCATGTGGCGTGGTGGTCTGTGCCAATCCAACCCAAACGCAACAGGTGCCCAACCAGATTGTGGTCTAAGCTTTTCTTGACCCACATAGTGAGCCCAGCCACCCCCTGATTTGCCAATACAGCCACAGAGCATCAGCATATTAATCACACCACGATAATTCATGTCAAGATGATACCAGTGGTTCATGCCTGCTCCGATGATGACCATGGATTTGCCTTGAGTTTTGTGAGCATTTTCGGCAAATTCACGGGCGATTTGAATCACCTTTTCACGACTGACACCAGTGATTTTTTCTTGCCAAGCAGGCGTACCTGCGATGTTGGCATCATTGTAATCATCGGTGACATTTTGACCACCATGCCCATTATCAACCCCCAAATTGGCAACCATCAAATCAAAAACGGTGGCGACTTTGGCGGTTTGTCCATTGGCAAGACTGATGGTATGGCAAGGAATGTTTTTATACTGAATGGCATCACCAGCAGCAGCGGTAAAATAGGGGTGTTCATCACCACCAAAATAGTCCAAACCAACGCTTGCCGTCTCGCCAGAACCTTTTAATGACAAAGTCAAATCCACGTCGCCATTATGTTGACCTTCTTTATTTTCCAAATTCCAACGCCCTGTTTCACCCCAGCGATAACCGATTGAGCCATAAGGTGAAACAAGCTCACCATTTTGGTTCATGGCGATGGTTTTCCATTCAGGATTATTTTCTTGACCTAAATTGTCAATTAAGTCAGATGCACGCAAAAAACGCCCTGCTTTAAACTTATCATCTTTTTCTTCAAGCACCACCAACATGGGTAAATCCGTGTAGCGTTTGGCATAGTCTTGGAAGTAATCACTTTGAGATTTCAGATAAAACTCTTTGATGATGACATGGCAAAATGCTTGAGCCAAGGCGGCATCTGTGCCTTGTTTTGGGTTCAGCCATAGGTCACAAAGTTTGGCAATTTCAGCATAATCTGGGGTAATGGCAACCGTTTTTGTGCCTTTATAACGCACCTCGGTAAAAAAGTGAGCGTCAGGTGTACGGGTTTGTGGCACATTTGAGCCCCACGCAATGATATAATCAGAATTATACCAATCAGCAGATTCAGCAACATCGGTCTGCTCACCCCAAACCATGGGAGAAGCTGGCGGCAGGTCGCAATACCAATCATAAAACGACAAGCATGCACCGCCTATGAGCGATAAATATCTTGACCCTGACGCATAACTGAGCATGGACATCGCAGGAATGGGTGAAAAACCAATGATGCGGTCAGGGCCAAAGGTCTTGGCGGTGTAAACATTGGCTGCTGCAATGATTTCTGCACACTCTTGCCAAGATGAGCGTACAAAACCACCCAAGCCTCGTTTTGACTTGTATTCAGCAGATTTGGTAGGATTTTCAACAATGCTTGCCCATGCCAAAACAGGGTCGGTATGTTTGGCTTTGGCTTCACGCCATAATTTTAATAATGGTTTACGCACTTTTGGGTATTTTAAGCGGTTGGCAGAATACATATACCAGCTATAGCTTGCCCCACGAGGACAGCCACGAGGCTCATGGTTGGGCAAATCTGGGCGAGTGCGAGGATAGTCCGTCTGTTGTGTTTCCCAGGTTACCAGACCATTTTTGACATAGATTTTCCAAGAGCATGAACCTGTGCAGTTCACCCCATGTGTAGAACGCACCACTTTGTCATATGACCAGCGTGCCCGATAGCTGTTTTCCCATTCACGGTTTTCATCACGGACTTCACCATGTCCGTCGGCAAATTCACCTTGTTTTCTTTTAAAAAACCGCAGTTGGTCGAGTAAGTGGCTCATTTTGCTTGCCTCGTTGTTGTAAAAAGAGCTTAGCTGGCTAGCGACAATCGAAACACCAAGCTAACATTGATTATAAAAACTTATTGGTTACCTAACTATTGCCTAAATGGCTATCATTAGATACTTCTTTGGGTGTAGTTGAATGACTGCTTTAATTTTATTAATGCGAATAGATAAATGCCGATGCCAGCTGTTGTGCGTTACTAATACTCACGCCCAAGTCCTCAATCAGCCCACTATTCATGTCATAAATCCAGCCATGTACCGAAAGTTGTCTGCCTTGATACCAAGCATTTTGTACTAGGGTAGTATGGCAAACATTAGTGACCTGACGCTTAACATTGATTTGGCATAATAAATCAAACTCCTCTTTATCAGTTAAACCCTCAAAAGCCTCACGATATTGGTAACGCATTCCTTTCAACGGTCTAAGCCAGTTATCTATCAGACCATATTCTTGCTGACTAAGCGCCGCTTTAACGCCGCCGCAACCATAGTGACCACATACGATAATATGCTCAACCCTAAGTACATCTACCGCAAACTGTAACACCGATAACAAATTCATATCAGTTGAAACTACCATATTTGCGACATTGCGGTGCACAAAAAGCTCTCCTGGCATGACGCCTACCACTTCATTGGCGGGCACACGACTGTCAGAGCAGCCGATCCATAAATATTTGGGTGACTGCGCCTTTGAGAGTCTTGGAAAATAGTCAGGATCACGCGCTGTCAGTGACTGCGCCCAATATTGGTTGTTATTTAACAAATCACTTAATGTTACATGCATACACACCCCCAAAGTTGATTTGGTTTTAGCATAAATCAGCTATCAATACCTAGCTATGCTCTAAATGGTTAAGGCACTACCCTAAAGTAGTAAGCTTGGCTGGCTGCTTTCTACCTAAGCATACTATGGCTAATATCTGTAAATATTTACAATACTTCAATCTAAATTACCCACTCTTTAGCCATGAAAAAACTCTATGATGAAAAAAAGGTTGTTTATCTTCAGAGCTTGAGCTATCACCCTATTTTTGCAACAACCAATAAGAAACTTTCAATTTCGGCAGCAACGATTCACTACTACCCCAAAGGCAGTTTGATTTATTTGCAATATGCTAAAGTGCGTTATTTATATTTTTTATTAGAAGGTGCAATCCATTGCTATCGTCAGCAGCCCAATGGTCAAGAAAGCCTAATAAACAGATTTGATACAAATAAAACTCATATCCACCAGGTGCAGATGATCAATGAAAGCCTACCCAATTTAAAAGTAGATGAGTGTGATGAAAAACAAGATGAGATGCTTGCGTATAATCAATATAACTCGTTTGGAAAAAATAGCTGCCATCAGTTAACCGCCAAAGCTTCACAAAATAGCTATGTTGCCATTTTACCCATTCATGAAATAAAGAAAACATTCAACAACTCGTCTTTAGCTACAATATTTACTTGGTATGCAGAGCAGATGTATGAGCAAATCTCGACACAGTTTTTATTGTATGATTTATTAAGCCTGAAAACTGCACAAGCGAAAGTAGCTTATTATCTATTATGCCATGCTGACAATAACAGCAAAATAGAGATATCCATGAGTCAAAAAAATCTTGCAAGCCTACTAAGTATCCGTGCTGAAACACTCAGCCGAACTTTGCGATCTTTGATAAATCAGCAAATTATTAGCGTAAATGGTGTACAATACACTATTTTAAAACCCGAACATCTAGAACAGATGGTGGAACAATGACCACACAAACGCTATTTCATTTTTGATGAGATGATATTTTAAAAATAGTGATTTAATCAGCAGATTACTTTTTCGACAATCGTAATAACAATTCAAAGATTCGCCATGCTTATGAATATCCAAAACACCGCCAAACGCCCAACATCTCCCCATCCCATTTTAAATTTGGGTTTTCGCATATTTTTTGTGGGTTCGGCGGTGTTTGCTGTGATAAGTATGCTGCTTTGGCTGGTGATATTACAAGGGTTGGCTCCTTTTCAAGGAGTGGTTACGCCCTTTTATTGGCATGGTCATGAGATGGTGTTTGGTTATGCTTTGGCAGTGATTGCAGGGTTTTTATTAACGGCAGTCAAAACATGGACAAATCAGCCCATGCCTTATGGCTGGCATTTGGGGGCGATATTTGGGGCGTGGGCGGTATCTCGCTTTATCTGGCTTGGGCTTCATGCTACACCTAGCATTGCCCTGTTCATGGCGGCCTTTGTATTTGACATGATATTTTGGGGCATGACTGCTTTTGCTGTCATCAAAGCGGTGTGGGCTGTTCGCCAAAAACGTCAAATTGGTATCATTACCAAACTTTTACTATTAGGTTTGACTCAGGTTGCTTTTTATGTGGGCGTGCTGATAAATCATCACAACACACAGCAAATCGCCTTATATTTTGCCTTATATTTGGTGATTGGCGTGGTGTTTACCATTGCACGGCGTGTTTTGCCATTCTTTATTACCAAAGGCATCAGCGTCAATCATGATGGCACACCAAATGGCATACAGCTTGAACAAAAAAACTCCGATCTACTGGACAGGCTCAATTTATTTGGATTTTTTGGATTTATCATTTTTGATTTGTTCATCAAACAGCCCATGATTGCTGGCGTGTGTGCGTTAGTATGTTTGGTGGCTAATTTGGCACGCCTAAAAAACTGGTATCACCACGCCATCTGGCAAAAGCCCCTGCTGTGGTCACTCATCATTGCATTTTTTGGCATGACGATAAGTTTGGCGATGTTTGTGCTTTATCCGATTGCCACACAGTTAAATTGGTTTAGCTCTGTTAATATCCACACGCTTGGACTACATGGTTTGGCGGTGTTTGGCATTGGACTGATGACGATTGCCATGATGGCTCGGGTGTCGCTTGGACATACTGGCAGAAATATCCATCAGCCCCCTGCCACTGTGTCATTAATGTTCATGTTGATGATTTTGTGTGGCATATTTCGTGTGGTCTTACCGCTATTTTTTAATGATAGTTATATGCCGCTCATGTTATTATCACAAGTATTGTGGATAGCGTCTTTTGTGATATTTTGTCTTTGTTATGTGGGCATCTTAGTAAAACCAAGAACCGATGGACTTTTTGGATAATGTAAATAAACATTTAGATATTCATTTATAAAACCAACTTACAGCCACAATACTTATCATGTGTCAAACATGCAAAATAAGTACGCTACCAATGTTAAACCTAAGATTGTATTCGTTGATAAAAGATAAAAGCTTTCGAGTACATACCGTTGCATTTTCTAGCTATTCGATTTAGTAGCTTACAATCAAAATGTTCAACGCCTTTGATGTGATTGTTTTCTTTTTGCAAATTCTTTTGCTTGATTAATTTTAAAATGCTTAAAATGAGTAACTTCAACAACAAAAAAGCCCAAACCGTTTGATTTGAGCTTTTTTTTAATTTGGAGCGGGAAACGAGATTCGAACTCGCGACCCCGACCTTGGCAAGGTCGTGCTCTACCAACTGAGCTATTCCCGCTTTGTGTGGCATATTATATGCCAAATTTATTCAATGTCAAGCATTTTTTCGAGCATTTTTAAACTTTTTTTGTGAACGATGAACACGCCCGCCCCTTTGATAACAAGCTGATATCAAGGTAAAATTTGATGAGTTAATCCATGCCTACAGACCGCCTTGGGGTGATGATGGTTTAAATATTTTGACATTATGATGCCCTTTTGCCAATAGTTGGGCTGCTTGCAATCGACTCATCACGCCTTGTTGGCAGTATAATAAATAAGTTTTGGTAGGGTCAAGCTGATCAAATTCTGACAGTAATTTATAAAATGGCAGCGTAATCACGGCAGCATCTACCTTAAGTGGCTTGTCATCTACTTCATCTGGCATACGAATATCTAATACCACCTGCTGTGCTGTGATGTGTTGCACCACTTCGGCAGTCACAATTTTTTCATGAATGTCTAAATCTCGGATATCGCTAAATTTGGCTGTCTGTATGGCATGATTTAAAATCTCAAAATTAAAATTTGCTTCTTGTTCCAAAATTTTGGGCTTAAGTGCCTTGACCGTGGGTGATTTTGAGATAACACCGCAATACTCAGGCATTGACTTAGCAATGTTTACCGTGCCAATTTTTTCTGCCATTTTTATGATATCTTCTTTATCACTGGTAATCAAAGGGCGTAAAATCAATGTGGACGATGCCGTATCAATCGCATTCAGATTGGTTAATGTTTGGCTTGCTACCTGACCCATTGCCTCTCCTGTTACCAGTGCTTGGATCTTCATTCGTTGGGCAATCTGACTGGCAGCTTTTACCATCATGCGTTTTAGAACAACGCCCATATGACCATCATCAATCGTTTGTAATATCTCGGCAACCACAGGTTCAAAATCTACCGTGATAAACCATACCTTATGCGACAAAGAATAGCGAGACCATAGATGATACGCCATCAGCTTGACACCAAATTCATGTGCCTGACCGCCCAAATTAAAAAAACAATAATACACACGGCTACCACGACGCAGGCACATATAACTTACCAC
>ERZ1023425.51-NODE-51-length-36982-cov-770.388523_pt1 | contig 36982 bp, 33 predicted proteins | sample MGYA00380514_ERZ1023425 | MGnify/ENA primary metagenome ERZ1023425 (study PRJEB33173, sample SAMEA4830391) | metagenome | study: EMG produced TPA metagenomics assembly of the PRJEB25223 data set... | reverse complement strand
CCTTTAAATGACAGTCTAACTTTTTGGGGTCAGATCAATTTTTACCGCACTTTTTATTAGATGGAAAACTTAAAGAATACTTAATAGCTGGGCAAAATCATCAAACACCCAATCTGGATTGGATTCACGGATAGGGATATTGTAATTGTAGCCGTAAGTTAAACCAACAACTGCACAGCCTGCAGCGTGCCCTGCGATAATATCATTTTTAGAATCGCCTACGAAAAGTACTTGGCGTGGTTCAAAACCAAATTTTCCGCATAAATAATAAAGTGGGGCTGGATGTGGTTTGATTGCAGGTAAGGATTGACCGCCCAACATTTCACTAAATAAATGATCAATGCCAAATGCTGCCAACACAGGTTGAACGTGCTTTGTCGGTTTATTCGTAACAACTGCTAGGACATAGCCTTTTTCTTTCAAGGTTTCTAAAGTTTCTTTTACATTTGGATACAAGCGGCTGACATTACATAAATTCTCGCCATAATAAAAATTAAAACGTTCTGTTACTTGCTTAACCTCTTCTTCAGTTAGCACTTTTCCTGTTTGTTTTTTCGTCCAATCTAACGCACGGGCAATTAATACAGGCGCGCCATTACCGATCCAAGTTAAAACTAATTCTTCTGGCGCTTTCGGTAAATCAAATTCAGCCAAAGCAGAATTTACTGATAATGCCAAATCAGGCAAGCTATTTACCAAGGTGCCGTCTAAATCAAAGCCAATAAGTTTAAATTGTGTATTCATTGTTTTTCTCTGTTCTATTACGATCGTATTTTATTAAAATAACGGTTATGCGCTAACACTTGCTAACTGTGTACGTATTTGGTCAATAACTTGTTTATAATCTGGCTTACCAAAAATTGCGGAACCTGCCACAAACATATCAGCACCTGCCGCGGCTATTTCTGCGATGTTATCAACCTTCACGCCACCATCTACTTCAAGACGAATGTCATAACCACTTTCATCAATGATCTTACGAGCCTGTTGTAATTTCTTCAATGTTGCTGGAATAAAAGATTGTCCGCCAAATCCGGGATTAACTGACATTAATAAAACCACATCCACTTTATCCAAAACATAATCTAAATAGCTCAACGGCGTCGCAGGATTAAAAACTAATCCAGATTTACAACCACAATCGCGAATAAGCTGCAAAGAGCGGTCAATATGTTCGCTAGATTCTGGGTGAAAAGTGATGTAGTTCGCACCCGCTTTAGCAAAATCGGGAATAATGCGATCGACGGGTTTTACCATTAAATGCACATCTATCGGTGCGGTAATGCCATAATCGCGTAAAGCTTGACATACCGCAGGCCCAAAAGTGAGATTAGGTACATAATGATTATCCATAACATCAAAATGAATAACATCCGCGCCTGCATTAAGTACGTTTTGTACGTCATCGCCAAGACGCGCAAGATCGGCAGAAAGAATTGATGGGGCGATAAGATAAGGTTTCATAAAGGTTCTCCCTTGAGAAAATGAGTGCATTTAGTTTACTCACTTAAGTTCAAAAAACCAATAGTAATCCTTATATGAAATAACAAGATAAACAAAGAAAGGGCATCTAAATGCCCTTTCAGTCATGAATTGAATATAAATAGACGAAAATTTACACGTCCAAATTTGCTCTTAACGCATTCAGCTCAATAAACTCACGACGTGGCTCAACTTCATCTCCCATTAAGGTCGTAAAGAGTTGATCCGCTGCAACAGCATCCTTAATAGAAACTTTCAACATACGACGTGAATTTGGATCCATTGTGGTTTCCCAAAGTTGATCTGCGTTCATTTCCCCAAGCCCTTTATAACGTTGTACTTCAAGGCCTTTACGAGATTCTTTCACTAGCCATTCAACGGCTTGTTCAAAACTACGTACTGGTTGTACTTTTTCGCCACGAATAACATAAGCACCCTCTTCTAATAAACCATTGAGTTGTTTATTAAGAGAAACAATTTTCGCGTATTCATTGCCGTGAACAAAATCAAAATTCAAGAAATAATCGGTATCAATACCGTGTTTGCGAACAGTAATCACCGCTTCATACACTTGGCGTTCCGCATTAAATTGTGTACGCACTGAATATTGATGTGCTTCTGTTTCTTTTGCAGTCAGTTGTTCAACAAAAGATTTACCCCAATTTTCCACCGCACTTTCGTTTTTCATCATTTCAACAGAAATTGGCGACTGATAAATTAATCCTTGCAATACAGGCACTGGGTAATGACGGTTTAAACGACCGATAAGTTTTTGTACGCTGTTATATTCTGCCACCAATTTTTCAAATACAAGGGCATTCATTGCTGGTGCATTTGCACTGATATGTAATTCTGCGCCATCTAACGCAAGGGTTAATTCATATTGCTCCATTTCATCCGCATCTTTAATGTAGCGTTCTTGTTTTCCTTTTTTCACTTTGTAAAGTGGCGGCTGAGCAATGTAAACATAACCACGCTCAATCAGCTCTGGCATTTGACGATAGAAGAAGGTTAAAAGCAACGTACGAATGTGAGAACCATCCACATCAGCATCGGTCATAATAATGATATGATGATAGCGTAATTTATCTGGGTTATATTCATCACGACCAATACCGCAGCCTAAAGCAGTAATTAATGTGCCCACTTCTTGGGAAGACAACATTTTGTCGAAACGTGCTTTTTCTACGTTTAAGATTTTACCTTTCAATGGCAAAATTGCTTGAGTTTTACGATCACGACCAACTTTCGCAGAACCACCCGCGGAGTCCCCCTCCACCAAGTAAAGTTCAGAAAGTGCAGGATCTTTTTCTTGGCAGTCTGCAAGTTTACCCGGTAAACCTGCAATATCTAATGCCCCTTTACGGCGCGTCATTTCACGCGCTTTGCGTGCTGCTTCACGCGCACGAGCAGCCATAATAATTTGGTTTACGATGATTTTTGCATCTGCAGGATTTTCCAATAAATATTCCTGCATTTTTTCATTCATCGCAGATTCCACCGCACTTTTAACTTCTGAAGATACGAGTTTATCTTTAGTTTGCGATGAGAATTTTGGATCAGGCACTTTAACTGAAATAATCGCCACCAAACCTTCACGCGCATCATCGCCTGAAGTCGCCACTTTTTCTTTTTTCAGCATACCCTCGTTTTCCATATAGCTATTTAAGCTACGGGTTAAAGCCCCACGGAAACCTGCTAAGTGAGTACCGCCATCACGTTGAGGAATGTTATTGGTGAAGCAATATACGTTTTCATTTACACCATCATTCCACTGCAAGGCGACTTCTACACCGATGCCATCTTTCTCAGCCGTAAAATAAAATGGCTTTGGATGAATTGGGTTTTTATTTTTGTTCAAATATTCGACGAATGCTTGAATGCCGCCTTCGTAATGGAAATGATCTTCCGCTCCATCACGTTTATCAATTAAACGAATAGATACGCCTGAGTTCAAGAAAGAAAGCTCACGTAAACGTTTTGCTAAGATTTTGTAATCAAAGGTTGTTATAGCAAAAATATCCGAGCTTGGCCAGAAACGAACCGTTGTCCCCGTTGCCTCTGTGTCGCCAATCACAGTTAATGGTGCTTGTGGCTCCCCTAAATGATAAAACTGCTCGTGAACGTGACCTTGACGACGAATAGTTAATTGTAATTTATCAGAAAGCGCATTCACTACAGACACGCCCACACCGTGTAAACCGCCCGATACTTTATAAGAGTTATCGTCAAATTTACCGCCAGCGTGAAGCACAGTCATAATCACTTCCGCTGCAGAAACGCCTTCTTCAGGATGAATATCCACAGGAATACCACGCCCATCATCTTGCACCGATACAGAATTATCATCATGAATTGTCACGATAATATCGGAACAATGGCCAGCGAGGGCTTCATCAATGGCATTATCCACCACTTCAAATACCATATGGTGCAAACCAGTACCGTCATCGGTATCGCCGATATACATACCAGGACGCTTACGCACCGCATCAAGGCCTTTTAATACTTTAATGCTCGATGCACCATAGTTATCATTGGTCGTTTCTGACATAATTTATCTCATTCTTTTGTAAATAAAAATTGGGCGAGATTATAGCAAAAAATCGCCGTTTTGGCGATGCTTTTCGGGAAAGGAAAGCGATAAAAAAAGGGCGAATAATTTCGCCCTATAACTTGTTATTTTTTCCAATTTTTTAGCGCATCAGCAAAGGCATTGCCCATCGCGTTATTACCTCTTGAACTACGCTCCTCTCGTTGCGTATTTGCACGAGGTCTTGCAGATAAAGTGCGGTCAGATTTACTGTCATTTTTGACCGCACTTTCATCTAATCGCATCGTCAATGCAATGCGTTTACGTGGCACATCCACTTCTAACACTTTGACTTTTACAATGTTGCCTGTTTTTACCACTTGATGGGGATCTTCCACGAATTTATCGCTTAATGATGAAATATGTACTAAACCATCTTGATGAACACCAATATCCACAAATGCGCCAAAATTGGTTACATTAGTCACTGTTCCTTCTAAAATCATTCCAGATTTTAAATCCGTTATTTCTTCCACGCCCTCAGCAAATACAGCGGTTTTGAACTCGCCACGCGGATCGCGCCCTGGTTTTTCTAACTCTTTGAAAATATCTTGGACGGTCGGTAAACCAAATTGCTCATCAATGAATTGTTTCGCATCAAGCTGACGTACCACACCCGCATTACCCATTAAATCTTGAATAGATTGCGCGGTAGCTTGCAAAATTTTTTCGACCACAGGATAAGCTTCTGGGTGAACACCTGAAGCATCAAGTGGATTTTTCCCGTTTGCAATACGCATAAAGCCTGCACATTGCTCAAAGGCTTTTGGCCCTAAACGTGGCACTTTTTTCAATTCGCTGCGGCTTTCAAAACGACCATTTTCATCACGATATACCACAATGTTTTGCGCTAAGGTTTTCGTCATTCCAGCCACGCGAGCGAGCAATGGTGCGGATGCCGTATTCAAATCCACACCTACTGCGTTTACACAGTCTTCCACTACTGCATCGAGTTTACGCGCAAGTTGAGTTTGGTTTACATCGTGCTGATATTGCCCCACACCAATGGCTTTCGGTTCGATTTTCACTAATTCTGCCAATGGATCTTGTAAACGACGTGCAATTGATACCGCACCACGTAAAGATACATCTAAATTCGGGAATTCATTTGCGGCAAATTCAGAAGCTGAATAAACGGACGCGCCAGCTTCACTGACCACAACGGTTTGCGGTTTATTTTCTTTAATTTCTTTAATCACGTCTTTCGCAAAACGTTCAGTTTCACGAGAAGCCGTACCATTACCAATGGCAATTAATTCCACGTTATGTTTGCGGATTAAGCTGAAAATCGCCACTTGCGCTTCAGATTCACGCCCCGTGTGTGGATAAATAGTTGTGGTATCTAATAATTTACCTGTGTTATCCACTACTGCAACTTTAACTCCCGTACGTAAGCCTGGGTCCAAGCCCATTGTGCTCTTCGCACCAGCGGGTGCAGCCATTAAAAGTGCGGTCAGATTTCGAGCGAAAACATCAATGGCTTCTTCTTCCGCTTTTTCACGTAAACTTGCCATTAATTCCGTTTCTAAATGCAATGAAACTTTGATTTTCCATGTCCACGCAATCACTTGCTCACGCCATTTATCCGCTGGCTGTCCCGTGAAACGTACATCTAAATAATCACGAATAATTTCTTCGCAATAACTTTGGCGACTTCCCTCTTCTGCATCAGGATCAGCATTTAAACTTAATTGTAAAATGCCCTCATTACGTCCACGGAACATAGCCAATGCACGGTGAGAAGGCACATTTTTCAATAATTCTTGGTGGTCGAAATAATCTTGGAATTTTGCGCCTTCCGTTTCTTTGCCTTCGATCACTTTTGATACGATAACGGCATTTTTTGCTAAATAATCACGGACTTTCGCTAATAAACCTGCATCTTCAGCAAAACGTTCCATTAAAATATAGCGAGCACCGTCTAACGCAGCTTTGCTATCAGCTACGCCTTTTTCAGCATCAACAAAGGAAAGTGCGGTTGATTCTGGATCATTTTTTGGCTCATTCCAAAGTAAATTAGCCAATGGCTCAAGACCAGCTTCAATGGCAATTTGCCCTTTGGTGCGACGTTTTGGTTTGTACGGTAAATATAAATCCTCTAATTCGGTTTTGCTTTGTGTCGCATGAACTTTGTCACGCAATTCATCGGTCAATTTCCCTTGCTCTTCAATAGATTTCAAAATAGTTTGACGACGATCTTCTAATTCACGCAAATAAATTAAACGGGTTTCAAAATGACGAAGTTGGGTGTCATCTAAGCCCCCTGTGGCTTCTTTACGATAACGTGCAATAAATGGAATGGTGTTGCCATCATCTAATAATTGAATGGCTGCAAAGATTTGTTGAGGTTGAACGGTTAATTCTGCCGCAATAATTTGGCTAATTTGTTGATTTAACATTGTCGTACTTCTTTATTATAAAAAAACGAAGATAGAATACTGGTTTTAGCGGGCTGGCTCAAATATAATTCAAAAAACTTTCTTTTATTTTATTATGGCAAAATCAAATTATATTACCCGTCAAGGCTGGCTTGCGCTTGACCAAGAACTCAAGTTTTTGTGGAAAGAAGAACGCCCAAAAGTCACTCAAGCCGTTTCAGATGCAGCTGCGCTAGGCGATCGTAGCGAAAATGCCGAATATATTTATGGTAAACGTCGCTTACGTGAAATTGATCGCCGCGTGCGTTTTTTAACCAAAAGATTGGAAGTGCTACAAATTGTCGATTACAATCCAAAGCAAGAGGGAAAAGTTTTCTTCGGTGCGTGGGTGGAATTAGAAAATGAAGAAGGTGAAATTAAGCAATACCGTATCGTCGGTTGTGATGAATTTGCCCCTGCGAAAAATTGGATATCCATTGATTCCCCAGTTGCTCGAGCTTTAATCGGAAAAACATTAGACGACGAAGTGCGGGTAGAAACGCCATCAGGTTTTATCACACTTTATGTGAATAAAATTTGGTATGAGAATAACTCGGAAAAATAAAAGATGGTGAATATCTAAGCACAAAGAGAAAACTAATAGGCTAGATATAAACTATCTTACTTGCCTCTTTCCTTATTCGCTGCAAAATCAGCACCTTTTGCAAGCATTCTCAACTGCAAAATCACTCGAGCTTTAAGTTGCTCACGTTCAGCTTTACTCATATCTAAAGCATTCGCCCCTGCAGTGAATACGATTGTTACGATGCCTTCCGCTTGAACATAAGCAACATATTGCGAATATTGATGTTTGTAGGAAATATATTCTGCTAACTCATCAACAAAATGCTTAATTTCTCGTGCTGCCGCAGTACGAAAAGCTTGAGAAGTGCCTGAACTTTCACGTAATAGCAAGCGAAAAACATTCGTGCTATTAGTAATAAATTCAAAAAATGTATCCACAGAAACAGAAATAACGCTACCGCCCGCATCAATGCGTTTACGCGCTTGACGCATTAATTGGCGCAACATCAAACCCGCTTCATCCACCATTTCTAAGCCAAGTTCATCCATATCACTAAAATGGCGATAGAAAGAGGTAGGCGCAATACCAGCCTCGCGCGCAACCTCTCGCAAACTCAAATTAGAAAAACTTTTTTCTGCACTAAGTTGATTAAATGCCGCATCCACTAAAGCGCGACGAGTCTTTTCTTTTTGAACAGCACGAACACCAGCCATTATTTCAACCCATCTAGAATAGATTTAACTTCATCGCTGACCGCACTTGCCACACGCTCATAACGATTACGTAATGGCGAACCAGGACGATAAACCAACGCAATGGTGCGTGATGGCTCTGGCGAATAACAAGGAATATATTTCACACCTTTGCGCGTACCTTCATTTAGTACCGCTAATTCAGGCATAAAAGTGATACCAGCATTCGCTGCCACCATATTGCGCAAAGTTTCAAGACTAGTTGCTTGGAAATGGGAATTTTCTTTTGCTCCAGCAGTGAAGCAATAATCTAGCGCTTGATTACGCAAACAATGACCATCATCAAGCATTAACATTTCTTGACCATTTAATTGGTTCATTGGAAGTTTACTTTCTTGAGCCCAAGGATGATGCTCTGATACGGCGAGTAACATTTTCTCGTTGAAAATAGGTACTTCAATAAAAGCCTCAGTTTCTGGAACAGTGGCAACGATAGCACAATCTAAACGCCCCGTTTCCAATTGTTCTAATAATTGATGCGTTTGCGCTTCATAAAGAAACACTTCTAAATCAGGGAATGCCGCTTTTAACATTGGCACAATATAAGGGAGCAAATAAGGACCAACCGTTGGAATTAAACCGATGTGTAATGGCCCGGTCATTTCTTTACCTTGATTACTCGCCATTTCTTTCAATAATTTTACTTCTCGAAGAACTGTGCGAGCCTGATCAACCAATAACATCCCAGATTGAGTAAACAACACTTTACGGCTAGTACGTTCTAACAAAATAATACCAAGCTCATCTTCTAACTTACGAATTTGCCCACTTAATGTTGGTTGGCTCACATTACAAGAATCGGCAGCACGGCGGAAATGTTTATATTCAGATAAGGCAACAAGATATTCTAGATCACGGATATTCATGAGATTTTCCCTATAGAAAAATTCAATTAAAAGAATAGAATTAATTGATTATGACTATATCATAATTTTCCCTATAATACAGCACGTAAAATTTAAATTAACAACCAATAGGAGAAAAAAACAATGTCTAATATGGAAGGAAAAAAAGTCCCTCAAGTGACATTCCGCACTCGTCAGGGTGATAAATGGGTTGATGTAACTACCTCAGAGTTATTTGATAACAAAACAGTGATCGTGTTCTCATTACCGGGAGCATTCACTCCAACTTGCTCATCATCACACTTACCACGTTACAACGAATTAGCGCCAGTATTCAAAAAATACGGTGTAGACGATATTCTTGTTGTATCTGTAAATGATACTTTCGTAATGAACGCATGGAAAGAAGATGAAAAATCTGAAAACATCACTTTCATTCCAGATGGTAATGGTGAATTTACCGAAGGCATGGGTATGTTAGTTGGTAAAGAAGATTTAGGCTTCGGTAAACGTTCATGGCGTTATTCTATGCTTGTGAAAAACGGCGTAGTTGAAAAAATGTTTATCGAACCAAACGAACCAGGCGATCCGTTCAAAGTATCCGATGCTGACACTATGTTGAAATACCTTGCACCACAACACCAAGTGCAAGAGTCTATTTCAATCTTCACAAAACCTGGCTGTCCTTTCTGTGCAAAAGCAAAACAACTTTTACATGATAAAGGCTTAAGCTTTGAAGAAATCATATTAGGTCACGATGCAACAATCGTGAGCGTACGTGCAGTTTCAGGTCGTGCTACTGTTCCACAAGTGTTTATCGGTGGTAAACACATTGGCGGTAGCGACGATTTGGAAAAATACTTTGCATAAGCAGGCAAGTATTTATCTGATTATTATTTGAGAATGTAATTTAAAGGGCGCATTAAGCGCCCTTTTCATTTGTACGAATTTATTGCAAAAATCAATAATGGGGCGGTGGCGTTTCTTCAGATTGACTTGCAATGTTAGAGGGTTGAAAGTCTTTTAATTTATTTGCCATATAACGCAATTGGACTTGCATTTTATCAATATCAAATTGCTGTTGAACTAAAGCGTGATTTAATTCATCTAATAACTGTTCCTGAAATGCAATTTTCATTTCAAGTTCTTCGATGCGATTTTCTAACATTTGTTGAATTTGCATAAATTTTCTCTAAATTCTAAAAAAAAGTTGAGAATAGATAGAAAGCCATTTAATCTATTCCTCGTATTATTCCATTCATTATAAAGGATTAACTTATATGTTAAAAATTCAAAAATTATCTATCGCAGCATTAATGGTAAGTGCGGTAATTTCTGGCCAAGTTTTTGCAGAAGATAGCGCATTCGATGAGAAAGCGGCATCTTATGCAGTAGGTACGCTCATGGGCAGTCAAATGAAAGATCTTGTTGATTCCCACAAAGAAGTCATTAAATATGATAATGCACGTATTTTAGATGGCTTAAAAGATGCTTTAGAAGGCAAAGTGGATGTTCGTAAAGATGAAAAAATCCAAAAAACCTTAGAATCTATTGAAGCAAAATTAGTGGCTGCATCAAAAGCAAAAGCAGAAGCGATTGCTAAACAAGCAAAAGAAGAAGGCGATAAATTCCGTGCTGAATTTGCTAAAGGGAAAGATGTAAAAACGACGCAATCTGGTTTAATGTATAAAATTGAAAGTGCAGGTAAAGGCGATACAATCAAATCAACGGATACGGTTAAAGTACATTACACGGGTAAATTACCAAATGGAAAAGTATTTGATAGCTCTGTCGAGCGCGGACAACCTGTAGAATTCCAACTTGATCAAGTGATTAAAGGCTGGACTGAAGGTCTTCAATTAGTGAAAAAAGGCGGAAAAATTCAATTAGTTATTGCACCTGAATTAGGCTATGGCGAACAAGGTGCTGGCGCATCTATTCCACCAAATTCAACATTAATTTTTGATGTGGAAGTATTAGACGTCAATCCGAAATCTGAAAAATAACGAATAAGTTTAATAGCGCGCGTTCTTTAACGCGTGCTTTTTATTATAAAAAACGAGCGGAATTTTTACCGCACTTTTAACCTAACTCTATGACATTAAACGATAAATATCCTTTCACTGATGAAGATCAGGCTATCATAAATTCCTACAAAGCAGTCGTTGATGGTGTCAGCGCACTGATTGGCGAGCACTGCGAAATAGTGCTTCATTCTCTGGAAAATATTGAACATTCTGCTATTTGTATTGCCAACGGACATAACACTAATCGACAAGTTGGTTCGCCAATTACTGATCTTGCCTTACGTTCGCTACGAAATATGCAAAGCGAAAGTGTTTCAAAACCTTATTTTACACGAGCAAAAGGCAGCGTACTGATGAAATCAGTTACTATCGCTATTCGTAATAAAACTCAACGTATTATTGGTTTGCTTTGCATCAATATCAATTTAGATGTACCCATGTCTCAATTTTTGCAATGCTTTATGCCAACGGAGCATACGAATGAAACATCTTCAGTGAACTTTGCGAATTCAGTGGAAGACTTGGTTGCGCAGACTATTGAAAAAACAATAGAAGAAGTCAATGCGGATCGCGCTGTTGCCAATAATACTAAAAACCGACAAATCGTCCTTTCTCTTTACGAAAAAGGTATTTTTGATATTAAAGATGCGATTAATTTAGTCGCTGAACGTTTAGATATTTCCCGACATACGGTTTACCTGTACATCCGTCAAATCAAACAAGAGCAAGAATAATGCGCTATGTTATCGCCGTCAAAAGCCCTATTTACGGAAAGCAAGGGGCATTTTTAGCTTATCAATTTGCAAATGCCTTAATCAAAAAAGGACACGAAATCTCACAGATTTTTTTCTTCCAAGATGGAGTGAGTAACGGAAATGCATTAGTGTATCCAGCCAATGATGAAGTTAATTTACAAAAACATTGGCAAATGTTTTCCATCACCCACAATGTTCCTTTACATTTATGTGTTGCAGCATCTCAAAGACGAGGTGTTGTTGATAACTTAACCACATCAACCACAGATCACTACAATCTTGCAGAGGGATTTATAATTGTAGGTCTTGGAGAATTTATAGTAGCAAGTTTAAACGCAGATCGAGTAATAACCCTATGAAGATAGCCTTTTTATTTCGCACATCTCCACATGGCACATCCATTTCACGAGAAGGCTTAGATGCTATTCTTGCCGCGACAGCTTTTTGTGAACCCAATGATATTGGGATATTTTTTATCGATGATGGCGTATTAAATCTTATCGATAACCAACAACCCGAAATCATTCAACAAAAAGATTTCATTAGAACCTTTAAATTATTAGATTTATATGATGTAGAACAACGCTTTATCTGCACAGCGTCTTTGCAGAAATTTAAATTAGATAATAGAGAACTTATCCTACCTTGTGAAAAAATTGACCGCTCTTTATTGCTAGAAAAGCTTAATCAAGCAGAAAAATTGTTTACTTTCTAAGGAATATTATGCTTTATACATTTTCCCAGCCAGATTATCCCAAAACTGAACTAGATGACTATTTTTCATATATTACAGAAAAAGATGCGGTAGTCTTATGGCAAGACGGTGTGTTATTGGCAATAAAATATCCTGATTATTTTGCCAAATGTAAAGGGAATTGCATGATATTAAAACAAGATATTTTAGCAAGAAATCTCACCGCACTTTTACCTCAAAGTAGCAAGATAAAATTAATATCAATAGAAGAACTTGTTGGAATCACTGAAAATTATTTACCACAGCTATCACTATAAAAATCAAATAATTTAGTAAATACTCAAGCAAAGTATCAGATATAGAATAAAAAAATGCGGAGAATTTTCTCCGCACTTTTCTTTTTACTTCTTCTGTCTTTTATCTTTAAGACATTCAAGAATTCATCAATTATTTGATGATTTTCGCAACAACGCCTGCACCTACTGTACGCCCACCTTCACGGATTGCGAAACGTAAACCTTGATCCATCGCGATTGGGTGGATTAAGCTTACTGTCATCTTGATGTTATCCCCTGGCATTACCATTTCCACGCCTTCTGGTAATTCAATAGTACCAGTCACGTCTGTTGTACGGAAATAGAATTGTGGACGGTAACCTTTGAAGAATGGAGTATGACGACCACCTTCATCTTTTGATAATACGTACACTTCTGATTCGAAGTCAGTGTGTGGCGTGATTGAACCTGGTTTCGCTAATACTTGACCACGTTCGATTTCTTCACGTTTGGTACCACGTAATAATGCACCGATGTTTTCACCTGCACGACCTTCGTCAAGTAATTTACGGAACATTTCAACACCAGTTACAGTAGTTTTCGCTGTATCTTTGATACCGACGATTTCTACTTCATCACCTGTACGGATGATACCACGTTCTACACGACCTGTTACTACAGTACCACGACCTGAGATTGAGAACACATCTTCGATTGGAAGAAGGAACGGTTGGTCAATCGCACGTTCTGGTTCTGGGATATAAGTATCTAAGTGGTTTGCTAACTCAAGGATTTTTTCTTCCCATTCTGCTACGCCGTTTAACGCTTGTAATGCTGAACCACGTACGATTGGTGTATCGTCACCTGGGAAGTCATATTGAGATAGAAGTTCACGAACTTCCATTTCTACTAATTCTAATAACTCTTCGTCATCTACCATATCGCATTTGTTTAAGAATACGATGATATATGGTACACCTACTTGGCGACCTAATAAGATGTGTTCACGAGTTTGTGGCATAGGACCATCTGTTGCTGCTACTACTAAAATAGCACCATCCATTTGCGCCGCACCAGTAATCATATTTTTAACATAGTCGGCGTGTCCCGGACAGTCTACGTGTGCGTAGTGGCGAGTCGGTGTATCGTATTCAACGTGTGAAGTGTTGATGGTAATACCACGCGCTTTTTCTTCTGGCGCGTTATCGATTTGGTCAAATGCGCGCGCTGCACCACCGTAATGTTTTGCTAATACGGTTGTGATTGCTGCTGTTAAAGTTGTTTTACCGTGGTCAACGTGGCCGATTGTACCCACGTTTACGTGCGGTTTTGTACGTTCAAATTTTTCTTTAGACATTGCTAATGTTTCCTAAGAAGTGCGGTATAAAACAATCATATTTTACACCGCTGGTTTACAAAAATTATTTTTTACGCGCTTCAATTACTGCAGCCGCCACACTTGTTGGAGCTTCAGCATATTTTAACGGTTCCATTGAGTATGATGCACGACCTTGAGTTTGTGAACGTAAGTCTGTTGCATAACCGAACATTTCTGAAAGTGGAACTTCCGCATCGATCTTAACAACGAATTCATTCGCTTCTTGACCGTTAACCATAGCACGACGACGGCTTAAATCACCAATTACATCACCAACATACTCAGGTGGAGTTTCAACTTCAACTTTCATAATTGGCTCAAGTAATACAGGGTTTGCTTTTGAGAATGCTGCTTTAAATGCTAAAGACGCAGCAAGTTTAAATGCTAACTCAGATGAATCCACATCATGGTATGAACCGAAGTGTAAACGTACACCAAGATCAACTACTGGGTAACCAGCTAATGGACCAGATTTAAGTTGTTCTTGAATACCTTTATCAACGGCTGGAATGTATTCACCAGGAATTACACCACCTTTGATTTCGTTTACAAATTCATAACCAGGGCCTTCTGGATCTAATGGGTATAAGTCGATAACAACATGACCATATTGACCGCGACCACCAGATTGTTTAGCGTGTTTACCTTCGACATCATTAACACGAGTGCGGATAGTTTCACGGTATGATACTTGTGGTTTACCAATATTAGCTTCCACTTTGAACTCACGTTTCATACGATCAACAATGATATCTAAGTGCAACTCACCCATACCAGAAATAATGGTTTCACCAGATTCCTCATCTGTGTGAACACGGAATGAAGGGTCTTCTTGTGCTAAACGACCTAATGCTAAGCCCATTTTTTCTTGGTCAGCTTTAGTTTTTGGTTCTACCGCAACAGAGATTACTGGCTCTGGGAATTCCATACGCTCAAGGATAATTGGCGCATCAATTGCACATAATGTATCACCAGTAGTTACATCTTTTAATCCGATAGCAGCTGCGATGTCACCTGCACGAACTTCTTTAATTTCTTCACGTTTATTAGCGTGCATCTGTACGATACGACCAAAACGCTCACGTTTTTGACGTACAGAATTCAATACTGTATCTCCAGAATTAATCACTCCAGAATATACACGGAAGAATGTTAAGTTACCTACGAATGGGTCAGTTGCAATTTTAAATGCTAATGAAGAGAATGATTCTTCATCACTTGCGTGACGCTCACCTTCAGTTTCATCTGGATTGATACCTTTAATAGCAGGAATATCAGTTGGTGCTGGTAGGTATTCAACAACTGCATCAAGCATTGCTTGAACACCTTTGTTTTTGAACGCAGAACCACAGGTTACCAAAATAATTTCATTTGCTAATACACGCTGACGTAATGCTGACTTAATTTCTTCTTCAGTTAAGTCTTCGCCACCTAAGTATTTTTCCATTAATTCTTCTGACGCTTCAGCTGCCGCTTCAACAAGATTTTGACGCCATTCTTCACAGTCTGCTTGCATATTAGCAGGCACTTCTTCATAAGTGAAAGTCATACCTTGGTCTGCTTCATTCCAATTGATCGCTTTCATTTTGATCAAATCAACTACACCTGTGAAGTTTTCTTCTGCACCAACAGGGAGTTGAAGAGGAATAGCATTAGCACCTAAGCGAGTTTTTAATTGTTCAACAACACGTAAGAAGTTAGCACCAGTACGGTCCATTTTGTTTACGAACGCAATACGCGGAACTTCATATTTGTTAGCTTGACGCCATACGGTTTCAGATTGTGGTTGAACACCACCAACCGCACAGTAAACCATTACCGCACCATCAAGAACACGCATAGAACGTTCTACTTCAACAGTAAAGTCCACGTGTCCCGGAGTATCAATAACATTGATACGATGTTGCGGGAATTGTTGTGACATACCAGACCAGAATGCAGTTGTTGCCGCAGAGGTAATAGTGATACCACGCTCTTGTTCTTGTTCCATCCAGTCCATCGTTGCTGCACCATCGTGCACTTCACCGATTTTGTGGCTAACACCAGTATAGAATAAGATACGCTCAGTAGTAGTAGTTTTACCCGCATCAATATGCGCACTGATACCGATATTACGATATCTTTCAATAGGGGTTGTACGAGCCATTATTATAACCTTGTTTATTTAATATCAGTTTATATAAGGGTAAGGCTTCATCAACGATGAAGCCCTTTAAATTCAAAACTTATTACCAACGGTAGTGAGCAAATGCTTTGTTAGCTTCAGCCATGCGGTGAACGTCTTCACGTTTTTTCACTGCTGCACCTTTATTATCTGAAGCATCAGATAATTCGTTTGCAAGGCGTAAAGCCATTGATTTATCACCACGTTTACGTGCTGCTTCAACGATCCAACGCATACCTAATGCGTTACGACGTACAGGGCGCACTTCAACTGGTACTTGGTAAGTAGAACCACCAACACGACGAGATTTAACCTCAACAGTTGGACGTACGTTTTCAAGTGCAACTTCAAACGCTTCTAAAGGCTCTTTACCTGTGCGTTGTGCTAAAGTTTCTAAAGCACCATAAACGATTGATTCAGCAACGGATTTTTTACCGTCTACCATGATTACATTAATAAATTTTGCAAGTAATTCTGAACCGAACTTCGGATCTGGAAGAATCTTGCGTGCTTCAACACTACGACGACGTGGCATTGCGAATTTCTCCGTATTTTAATCTTCAGGATATCCAAAACCCATCAGCAATATTTCTCATTGAGAAAATTTGCAGCGCAAAGCGCTTTTTGACTGGAGTTTATGGTTTAAATTGTTTTGCTAATTTAGACGTTTGGCCTTACTTAACGGAGAACCATTAAGCTTTAGGACGTTTAACGCCGTATTTAGAACGACCTTGTTTACGATCTTTAACGCCTGCGCAGTCTAATGCACCGCGTACTGTGTGGTAACGCACACCTGGTAAGTCTTTAACACGACCACCACGGATTAATACAACACTGTGCTCTTGAAGGTTGTGACCTTCACCACCGATATAAGAAGTTACTTCAAAACCGTTAGTTAAGCGGATACGACATACTTTACGTAACGCTGAGTTTGGTTTTTTAGGAGTTGTAGTATATACACGAGTACATACACCACGTTTCTGCGGGCAAGCCTCTAATGCAGGAACGTTGCTTTTTACAACCTTTTTCACACGCGGTTTGCGTACTAGCTGGTTGATAGTTGCCATTAAAAAAGCTCCAGTTTAAATGTTATTCAAGAATAGAATGTTGTTCAAAAAATCTACTTCTATATAGAAATAGACGGCGAATTCTAATAGTTTTACGCTTTATTGTCAATAATTAAACAATATACTCTAGGATTAAAACTAGATTAAAATTTACCGCACTTTTGTTTTTTAATAAAAAATTTTATTCCCCACGTTTAAGCATGCCTTGTTTTTTCAAATTAACCAGAATAATTGAAATAGCAGCAGGCGTTATACCTGAAATTCGGCTCGCTTGACCAATGGAAACCGGACGATGTTGTTCCAATTTCGCACGTACTTCATTAGATAAACCAGACACTTTGCTGTAATCAAAGTTAGCTGGAATAGCCGTATTTTCGTGGCGTTTTTGTTTTTCGATTTCTTCTTGTTGATGCTCGATATAGCCTTGATATTTAATAGCAATTTCTACTTGTTCAACAGCTTCCTTATCTTCCATTGCTGGTTTATATGGCGTTAAAGAAGTCAAAATATCGTAGGTCATTTCAGGACGACGCAATAAATCTTCACCGCTAGCCTCACGTACAAGTGGGCTACCAAGCACTTTATTCGCTTCTTCTAAATATTCAGAACGCGGATGCAACCAAATGTTGCGTAAGCGTTGGCGTTCCTGTTCAATATTTTCCATTTTTTTATTAAATCGCGCCCAACGAGCATCATCAATCAAACCTAGTTCATGGGCAATTGGCGTTAAACGAATATCCGCATTATCTTCACGTAATAACAAACGGTATTCTGCACGAGAAGTAAATACGCGATATGGTTCTTTGGTACCAAGTGTGCAAAGGTCATCCACCAATACGCCAGTATAAGATTGATCACGGCGTGGATACCATGCCTCTTTCTCTTGTACATAAAGACCTGCGTTAATCCCAGCCAATAAACCTTGTGCCGCTGCTTCTTCATAACCGGTTGTACCGTTAATTTGACCTGCAAAGAATAAACCCGAAATCGATTTAGTTTCTAACGTTGGTTTTAAATCGCGTGGATCAAAATAATCGTATTCAATGGCATAACCTGGTTTAATAATGCGGGCTTTTTCCAAACCTTTCATGGAATTCACAATGCCCATTTGCACGTCAAACGGCAAACTGGTAGAGATCCCATTTGGATACACTTCATTACTGGTTAAGCCTTCTGGTTCCAAATAAATTTGATGTGAATTACGATCCGCAAAACGCATTACTTTATCTTCAATAGATGGGCAATAACGTGGACCGATTCCTTCAATCACACCTGTATACATTGGACTGCGATCCAAATTATTACGGATCACTTCATGAGTTTGTTCATTAGTGTGGGTTATATAACAAGGAATTTGTTGAGGGTGATCTTCAACAGATCCCATAAAAGAGAACACGGGCAACACCTCATCACCATGTTGTTTAGTTAAAATATCAAAATTGATCGTACGTGCATCAATACGCGGCGGTGTACCTGTTTTAAGGCGATCTACACGTAATCCAAGATCTCTTAATCGATGTGAAAGATTTACAGAAGCAGGATCTCCTGCACGGCCACCTTCATAATTTTCCAAACCAATATGAATTTTACCAGCTAAGAAAGTACCCGCAGTTAATACCACTGATTTAGCACGAAAAATTAATCCCATTTTTGTGCTAACGCCTGTAACTCGATCTTGCTCAATCAGAATATCTATCGCTTCTTGTTGGAAAATATCTAAATTAGGTTGATTTTCTAATGCAGTACGAACAGCTTGACGATATAGAACTCTGTCAGCTTGAGCTCGAGTAGCACGCACTGCTGGGCCTTTACTGCTATTTAAAGTACGAAATTGGATCCCTGCTTTATCTGCAGCATGCGCCATTAAACCGCCCATTGCATCTACTTCTTTTACTAAATGACCTTTACCGATCCCACCAATTGCAGGGTTACAAGACATTTGCCCTAAAGTATCTACATTATGTGTTAATAAAAGGGTTTTAAATCCCATACGAGCTGGTGCAAGTGCGGCTTCTGTACCCGCATGACCACCACCGATCACAATCACATCATAAGTTTCAGTGTAAAACATATCTATCTCTATTTATTCGGATCAAAAAATTGGCGTTATTCTACAGAAATTTAAAACACCTGACAAAAAAAGAATGGATCTATTGATCCTTTGAAAGATCAGGTTTGTATTAGTAAATAAGATCTCTTTTTATATATAAAGATCTTATTATTGTTATTATTAAGATCTTTTTTGGTTGTGAGTAACCTTATTCGATCCTTATGGAAACAGGTGTTATAGGATCCAAAGATTTTGTGAAAATGCGCTCATTTTCTTTAAAAATCTTGTGTGTAAAATGGAAAGTTATTAACAATTTTATTTTTGCTCAAAGTTACCAAGTGAGTAAAAACAGTTTTATGACAGATTATTTATGAGTTATCCACAGATAAAAATGAATTTTTATTGAAATCCCTATAATTTAGTTTTTTTAAACAATTAATTTTATTAAATGTACGTTTTATGATTTGGCTTTGTAGTTACTACAGGTTTTATACTTCCTTCAAATCAAATAGTTAAGGAAATAAAATCAAAGATTTTTTACAGTCTATTGTTACCGAAAGTGAACATAATGAAGAGGAATGTAAAGCAATAGAAGGATTGAAAAGCGAATGCAATTTGTAAAAATACTCAAAAATTTGACCGCTCTTTAGGAAGAAAAAATGCCACCTAAATTTTAATATTTAGATGGCATTTTATTTTCCTAATTATTATTTAGATAAATCAATTTGATACACTGCAAAACCGATTTCGTCAGTACCCACCTGTTTCATCGGATATTGTGCTTTTTCTGCGATAAATTTCGCCGCTTGTTCGCTTGGCGATGTTTCAAAACGGACATCTAATTTATCGTTACCTGTGATAGGCACAAAACGCCAGTTTTTATCCGCATTTGGATTGACTGAACCTTCTTTCTCACTGGTTGCTTTAATATAATCAGCCAAAATTTGACGGCTTTCATCTGGCGAAGCGTAAACAATATGTTTATCACCAGTACCTGGGAATTTATTGCCGTAAGCACGATAGTTATTCGTTGCAATCAAAAATTCTGCTTTTGGATCAACTGGTTTACCTTGATAAGTGAGATTCACTACACGATGCGATTCTGGGTTGATTAACTTACATTCGCCATCGTAACGAGCAGGTTTGGTTAGATCGTATTCATAATTGACACCATCAATCACATCAAAGTTATAAGTGCGGAAACCTTCCCAGTCGATTAATGATTGTGGTTTATCACTTGTAGGGTCAATTTGTTTAAACATACCAGCACTACATTCTAACCATTCTTTTAATTGCTCGCCTGTCGCTTTAACAACCACTAGCGTATTTGGATAAAGGTATAAGTCTGCTGCATTACGGAAAGTTAATTCACCTTTATTTACTTCGGTATAGCCCGTTGGGTCATTTTTACGACCACCCGCTTTAAATGGTGCGCCTGCACTTAAAATAGGTAAGCCAGCCATTGCTGCAACACTTGGTGCAACTTTCTCTACATACGCTTTTTGTGCTTGGTTTACAATTTGAATGGTTGGATCATCTTGTACTAATGCAAGGTAACTATACATATTGTCTGTGGCTTTGCCGATAGGTTGAGAAACATATTTACGTGTCGCTTCGTGAACTGGTTTTAAAAGTGCGGTAATTTCTGGGTCATTTTCTGCAAGTGCTTTTTTATTTTTTGCATCATAAATTGGACGAAGAGCCGCTTTTCCAGAGGTAACAATCCATTTACCTTTGTGTTCTGTTAAGCCTAAATCCACCACGCTGATATTATTTGCCCAGTAACCAGCCATACTTTCTGGTACGCCTTTTACGGTACCATTTACGATGTCTGCATTTGGTGATTTCGCAAATTCTTTATTTGGGAATAAACGGTGTGAGTGACCAAAAATAACCGCATCAATGTGTGGAACATCCGCTAGATAGAATGCTGAGTTTTCAGCACCTTCTTGATAAGGTTCATCAGATGGGCCTGTGTGAGCTAATGCAACGACAATATCAGCCCCTTTTTTCTTCATTTCAGGGACATATTTTTGTGCTGTTTTTACAATATCACGGGTTTCCACTTTGCCTTGAAGGTTTGCTTTATCCCAAACCATAATTTGCGGTGGCACAAAACCGATATAACCGATTTTTAATTTATGTGTTTTGCCTTGATTATCAACAACTGATTTTTCTTGAATGACATAAGGTGTGAAATAAGGTTCTTCTGTCCCCGCTTTTACTACGTTTGAATTCACAATTGGGAATTTAGCTTGTTTGATGGCATCAGCAAGATAATTGAGGCCATAGTTAAATTCGTGGTTACCTAATGTACCCACTTCATAATTCATCGCATTTAAACAATCGACCGCAGGGTTAGATTTGCCTTCTTTATAGCCTTGTGCAGCTTGATAGTCTGCAATTGGATTACCTTGAATTAAATCCCCATTATCTACCAATACGCTATTTTTTACTTCAGCACGTGCTTGACGAATAAGGCTTGCCGCACGAGTAAAACCGAATTTATCGGTTGGTGCATCTTTATAATAGTCAAAATCGGTCAAGAAACTATGAACATCTGTTGTTGCCACTATGCGTAAATCAACATCGCTCTTTCCTTTTGCCATCGCAAAACGGTTTGCACTTAATGCAAGAATACTGGTCGCACCAATTTGAATAAAATGACGTCTGTTCATCATAGAGTTTTCCTTATTAGGGTGAGTAAATATTCCCTTTATTCTAAGAAAAATAGCGGATTCTTAAAAGAAAGGAGTAAAAATATTTTTATTTAATTAAGCTAATAATTTCTGTACTAAGGAAGTATAAATATTAACCCCAGTAAGTAATTGATTTTCATCAAAATCAAATTCAGCTTCGTGATGACCTGCTGTGCGATCTGCACCAAGAATGAAGTAAATAGCTTTGCCTCCATGTTCTTGTACACGTCTACCTAAAATAGTCGCATCTTCACTTGCATTGAAAGCATAATCTGAATTTACGTTATTTATTTGTGGTTGTTCAAGAGATATTTCTTCGATGAGTTTTATAAGTTCAACATCGTTATTCATATCCACGGCTTCACCTACAATTTCAGTTTCATATGCGACATCAAAACTTATGGAGATACCTTTGGCTATTTGCATGACTTGTTCAGTCATGTATTCATTAATTGCTTTATTTTCTCCTCGCACTTCTAATTGTAATTCAGCAGAGGATGGAATGACATTTCGTCCTTCACCCGCTTTTAGTACACCCACATTAATTCTTGTCATGCCTTCACCATGGCGTGCAATACCATGAAGTTGAGTGACTGTATGCGCTGCAGCTAATAAAGCGTTACGACCTAAATGGGGCGCAGCACCTGCGTGCGCAGGTTTACCTTTATAGCGAATATCAATTTTTGTAGTGGAAAGAAAATTTCTTGGATTAGCAATAACTGTGCCTGTATTCGCGCAAAAACTAATGTGTGAAGAAGCAAAATAATCTGCATCATCAATTATGCCACTTTGTGCAATGGCTGCTGCACCACGAACACCTTCTTCTGCTGGTTGGAATACAATTTTTACTTTTCCAGTGAGTTTATCTTTGTTCTGAGCGATCCATAATGCAACACCTAAACCTATTGTAATATGTGAATCATGTCCACAAGCATGCATAAAACCATCGTTAATTGAGGCAAAACCTTCTTTATTTGGAATATGCTCGGATGAGCGAGTTTCCGTTACATTCACACAGTCTATGTCAAAACGTAATGCAATAGTTTTCCCTGGTTTACCTGAATCAAATAATGCCACACAACCAGTGTACCCTTCCATTTTTTCGAGCCATTTTTCATTGGCTCCATAGGCTTTTGCATTAGCTAAACCTTTATCTACTACAGCTTGTTTTCGTCCACGAACAAAGTCTGGATTTATAATTTGTTTGCCAAGAAAAATTTCAAAACAATCTAAGTCTTCCAAGTAATCCGCAATGCGAGAAGTTGTCCAAAATTCACTCCAGCCAATTTCTGGAAAACGATGAAATTCACGACGCCATTTAACAAGTTGATTTAAATCTAAGTTCATTTTTTTCTTCTTTTAAAAGTCTATAAAAACAGACCGCACTTAAATAAAGTGCGGTCAATTTTTTACTATTTTTACAACATAAATAATGCTAAGAATAAAACAGCAAGTATCATGCCTGGTGCGGTACGTTTTACCATTTCTACTGGGCTTACCATCGCAAGGCCTGCACAAACAATAGTTACACCTGCAATTGGTGAAGCTGTACGACCAATTGCACCAGCAATGGCTGCTGCCATACCAAGATTTACATGGGTGTAGCCGAGTTCTACAGCATGTGGCGTGACGGCAGTGTTAAAGGCAATCGCTGCTGCATCGCCAGAGCCTGTAATTAAGCCCATTAAGAATGGTCCAATTGTTGCACCCCAACGTACAAATTCGTTGGATTCTTTTAAGAAAGAAATTGCAGCATCCACTGCGCCCGTAGATTTTAATCCTGCCACAAATACACTGGCTGCAATGATAATACCAAGTACGTTTGCATAAGAATTTCCCATACCATTGAAAAATTCTTCAGTGATTTTTACTGGGGAAATACGAGTTACGATAATGCCGTAAATTGCACCAATTAGCATTGCTTGAGGAACGCCCATTTTAGTCCATTCAAGACCTGGTACTTGTTGTAATGATGTTCCACCAATCACTAAAATAACTAATGGTATTAATGGTGCAAGGGCATAAAGTACATTGACGCCTTCAACAACTTTAATTTCACTTTCTTTTTGTTCTGCAAGATAAGCTTTACGATGTTGTTCACCATAATCTTTAAAAACAAGCGCAAGAATGGTTAAAACAACAGCACCTATTGCTCCCGCAATCATGTTATATGGTGCATGTGAAAGGTTTACTTGAGTGATAGTTAATCCTGACATTTCACTAATCATTGCTGAGTGAGAAGAACCTGGGCTCATCATTGATCCAAAAGTCCCTGCTAAAATAGCTGCACCAGCAGTAGCTGGTCGAACACCCGCACTTTTTAAAACGGGAATTAATGTTGCACCAACCGCAGCAGCACAACCAGCTGCAGAAGGAATAGCAATATTGATGAAAAAGGTAATGACGGTTGCAATTGGAATTAAGAAGAATTTTAATCCGCTTAATGGTTTGGTAAGTAAATGCACTAGATGAGTATCACATTGAGTGTATTTCATTACATAAGCAAAACCCATACTAGAACAGATAGCCATAATTAATCCGCCAGATGTCATACTTTTGGCAAAAGCATCTAATGCACCCATTGGATTCAGCGTTAGAATGGACATTATTAAACCTACACCAATCAAAACAGTTCGGGTTTCGGCTTTTTTAATCAGAAAATAAATTGTGGCAATAATGCCAATCACTGCAACGATGGATTTAAATAATTCCATTATATGTTCCCTTTAAGTTAATAAGAAAAAGTTGTATTGATATTAAATGTGCCACATTCCATATTTTCACTGAAGCACAAAATAGGATTTTCGCCCAACACAGTTGCCATTTCATTTTGTATATGAAGTGCTGAACCTTCAGGCAATGCATACACAAGTGCGGTTGGATTAACGAGTAAAAATTCGGCTAAACGTTCTTCTCGGCTTTCTCCATTGTGGCCTTGCATTTTACCTGAAATAAAGTGCGGATTAATTTGATGAGGAAAAAGCTGTAATGCTTGAAATGAAGGAGGATAAGTAATTGGCATATCATTAGTTGTCATAATAGATGAGCCAGCTACATTAGCCCCAGCACTCCAACCAAAATAAGGCGTACCGTTATTCACTTTTTCACGAATGATATCAATCAAATTGTGTTCATAAAGCTGTTTTAACAAACAAAATGTATTCCCGCCGCCAATAGCGATGACATCTGCTTGTTCAATAATATCTCGATGCTGTTTACCATGATGAACGGAAACAATATTCATCCCTAAATCAGAAAGTGCATTTTGCACAGTTTTTTCATATTCATCAAAAGTGCGGCTCACCCCAGCATAAGGTACAAAAGCAATTGTTTTACCACGATAATCAGCCAAGAAATTTTGTAACCAAGGTAGGGTGTGTTCAAGATAACCTGTGTTCTTGTATTTTGAGCTACTGAGCAGTAACATATTTTTCATATTTATAATCCTTTTTAGGGATGAAAAGTTATTGCTATTATGCCTAAGCTAAAAACAAAATCCAGCATAAAAGCTGGATTTTTATGGATTGCGTAGCATTATTGATTTAGTTGAAAACGATGCTTTTCAGGAATTAAAAATGACAAAAGCCACCTTTTAGGTGGCCTTGTCTCAATATTGTAGGGGGGGATGATAATGCTATCAGTGACCAACGTTCCCTATCGTCGGGGCGGAGTCTATGGTTAAATAATTCAAATGTCAAGTGATAAGTAGGATTATATGTTATCAGCAACGCAATTTCTTGTTTTAGAAAAAGCACTTAGTAAGGAAAGATTATCTACATACAAAAACTATGTGAAAAATAAAACTTCACAATAAAAAATGAGGATTTCCTGTTATATGAGTGTCAAACTCAATCTAAACAAGAAATCCTCGTATTTTATTTTTACAACAGGTTAGAATTCAAACTGAACTGACATTTTATAATTTCTACCTGGTGCGTAGAAGCGGTTAATGCCTTGACCTGTCTTTTGATCTATAACATTACTTGTTCCAAATGAACGAATTGAACGAGCAGAATCCCAAGTAATATATTTACGGTTTGTAAGATTATATACGCCAGCTCTTATGGTTAAATTTTTAATTGGTTGCACATATCCAATTAAATCTAGAATAGTATAAGATTTACTGCGCCATTTTATGCTAGTGTTGCTTTGTTGTTTATCTTTCGCATAAATATCATAGGTATCTTCTGGATTTTTACTTGCTACATGGGTCGTATAGAAATCGAAACCAAATTTATGATTTGGATGATCATATCCTAAACCATATACCATAGTTTTAGGCTGAATCGCATTCATAGGAATATTGCCATCCATTCTTCCTTTTTGATAGGTATATTTATAGCTTAGGTTAAATCCATCCATAAATTTTGCCATTTTACCAAGGAATACTTTTGAATTAATTTCTATTCCTTTTACTATTGCATTATCTCTATTTATATTTTGATAAAGAGAAAATGGTAATGTTTTACCTCCGCTAACTAAAGTAAAATCTTTTTCCCCTTTAAATATTAGGTCAATAAAGTTTTTATAGTTAGTTTTAAACAGACTTGTCGAGATAAATCCCCAATCATCATTATGTAATGTGAAAGCAATTTCTTTGGTTTTTGCTATTTCTGGTTTTAAATCAGTATTTGGCAAAATAGTGAAATCAGGGTGTTTAAAAGTAAAATACATTTCATCTGAAGTTGGTGTTCTAAAACCTTTAGAATATTTTAGTTGTAAACGAAGAAAACTCGTTGGATCAATCGTTGAAGCAAAACTGTAAGAATGTGCTTTATATTTTTTCTTTTGGCTTGCAATATAATTTATGTTATCTATAACATTCTGTTTTATCTGATCCTCATCAGGCTCAGAATGTCCACCCAAACACCAATTACATGGCTTTTTAGGTAATGGAATAAATAATCCTTTCACAATATCATCGGGTAATTTGGGTGTGATACCGTGTTTATATTTTGGTTGATAATGGATATTGTCATAACGATAACCCAAATCAAAAGATAAATAATCATTTATAATGACATTATCAAAGAAATAAGCTGATTTACCTGTAGTTGTCACAGGTAATAAGAATGAATACTTTGGATCAACACGTGGACAAAGATTTGCGTTATAAGCATCACTTGAAGTAGTTGCACAAGTTTCTACAATATATTTGTTTTGAAAAAAATCATGTCTTCCCCCTAATGTTCTTTGTGCCCACCATTGCACATCAGAAGCATCGTTGCCAGCGCGATTAACCATTCGCTTCATCGCGGTATTATATGATCCACCATATTGTAGATTATGTTCAATATGCCAAGTTTTGAAGTCTTTGGTTAAATCTAAATTTAATTGTTGGGTGTTGGTGTCTAAATCTCGCTCTTGCCAGAGGTGTTCTAAAAAACCAGGTGAAGAGGGAAGAATAGATCTTATTGTAGAACCCGTATCCTTTATTTTAGCGAATTTTTTGCCATTTAATTCTTTTGTTTCAAGTTCAACTTCTTTCCATTTTCCATCATGGCCAGAAGAACTGTTACCCTCAAAAACTTTGATTTTTGTACCATTTTTACAATTAAATATTGAGCAATCGTACCAAGTTTCAGAGGTGCGCCCTAGCTTAATTCCTCTGTCAATTACTTGACCATCTGTATCAATAAATTTATTGAAGTTATAGGTTTTATTATTATCAGTAGCTTTGTTGGGTATTTCTTCAAATTGAAGTTCTGTTCCATCTCGACGTGTTATTTTGCCATCTGTTAATTTTAGTCCCGTAGGATTGTCTGTGCCTTCACAATGTCTTACACCAGCATCACAATACTCATCTGTGCGTGCACGAGTTTTAATACGTTGATCAGAATAAGTGAGTTTTAGCGTATCCCAAAATGGAGTTTGGGAGAAATTTTCATAACTAAATGAAATATTACGTCTCTTTGTTTTATCATTGGTGTGTCTAGAATCAACTTCAGGGGTTTCATTACCACTACGTTGATATTTTAGTGTATAGGATAAATCTTGCCCACGAGAACGATGTTCATATAAATCAGCGGCAAAGGTAAAACGATGATTTTCTGTAGGATTGAAAGATAATTTTAATAATGTACTATCTTGTTCAATTTTATATGGATCTGCTTTTTCTCTTTTTTTACCTTGAATTTTATCGTTATAATTTTTATAACCATAGTTCTCAAGTTCATGTCCATTTCTGCTTGTTGTAACCACTAGCACATCGAACTTTTTATAACGTCCAGCAAGAGTAAGGGTATTGAATGATTGATTATTTTCCGTAGCGTATCCCTTTTTGTAACTTACATAGTAATCCTTGTTTATGAGATAATCCCTCGCATCTTTTGTTTTATAAATTACAGAACCACCTAAGGAACCACTACCATTCTTAATAGAATCAGCACCTTTTGTGATATTTACTTCTTTTAAGGTTTCAATTTCTGCACCATTACGCGTGTTATTGAAGTTACCATAACCTTCAAAAAGCTCTTTAAAGCCTTGAGAAGATAAGGTTTCAGCTTGACGTAATCCATCAATATTAATCGCTACACGATTTTCATCAACCCCTCTAATCGCAAAACCGCTTTGTCCAAATCTTCCTGCTTCAACAACAGTAACGCCAGTCTCGTATTTAACGATGTCTTTAATGTTGTTTGCTTGTTCTCTTTCTAGCGTTTTAGCCGTTTTTACAGTTTCGGCAATTTTTGGTGGTGTTTTTGTATCACTATTTTCGGTAGAGCCAGATACATTAATTTGCTCTAGTTGTTCAGAAGCATTACTATTTTGGTTGGTTGGTTGGTTGGTTGGTTGGTTGGTTGGTTGGTTGGTTCAGCATAAGCAACACTTGCCGTTAGCCCAAGCATAACGGAATAGGCAAGCACGTTTAATCTAAAATTGGTCATATTTAGTCCTATAAAAAAATAATAATAATTCTCAAATATATTATATGAAGAAGTATTTTCTCACAACAATAAAGATTGATTTTTGATAAAAATCAAGAAATAAAAACTATTCTTATTATTTTCTGTATTTAAACCTGCTTGTTTCCTATAATGCGAGCCGTTGATTGTTGATATTAGTAGTTGTAGTCGTTGTAGGGTGGGCTTCAGCCCACCAACAAACAATCGTGAGATATTTTGGTGGGCTTTAGTAGTTGTAGGGTGGGCTTTAGCCCACCAATAAACAATCGTAAGATATTTGGTGGGCTAAAGCCCACCCTACGTTAAGTACGCATCATTCTATGCGTGCTTCTTTTTATTTTAGGAGCAATCATTATGATGATTTTATAAAGGCAATTCAGTTGTTGATTTGACCGTTTTTAGAGTAACTTCTGATTTTAAGGTTTTAATGCCAAGCCTAGAATTAAGATAGGTATTTTTGACTAATTAAACGCTATATAAGGATACTTGTACTACCAATAAAATGGAACCAATTAGCAATAAGCATCCAATCATTGGCATGACGAATTTAACCCATCTATCAAATGGAATATGCAACATTTGGAGTGTCACTAACACTAATCCTGTCGGAGCCAAGAATAGCATTGCATATTGTCCCCAGTTGTAAGCTGAAACCACGATATCGCGTGGAATACCCACTGAGTCAGCAAGTGGCGCCATAATTGGCATTGAAAGTACAGCTAATCCAGAAGAAGATGGTACGATTAAACCTAGGAAAATAAATACGACTAATTGGCCTAAGATGAATACGCTACCCGGCATACCACTAACCACATTAGACATATAATCAAGGATAGTGTCAGAAATCATACCTTGTTCGAGCACTAAGTTCACGCCACGAGCAAGACCGATGATTAAGGATACGCCTACTAATTCTGATGCACCTTCAGTGAAAGATTCCACAACATCTTTTTCAGACAATCCACTAATAAACATAATGATGATGGTAATGGCAAGGAAAGATGCAGCCATTTGAGGGAACCACCATCCGCCAATCATTACACCCCAAATCATAATAGGGAATGAGATACAGAAAAGCGTTAAGATTAATTTGCGACGAGCTGAGAATGGGATAGTTGTGTTCGGATCAAAGTTTTTCATATAACGTTGACGGAATTCTTCGCGATCGTCGTAAGTATAAGAAAAGCTTGGGTCAGCTTTGATTTTTTTACAGTACCAATAAAGATATGCGATTACGCAAGTTGCCCCTAAAACTAAACCTAGAGCACGGAAACCAATACCTTCAGTAAATTGAATACCAGCCGCATTTGATGCGATAACAACGGAGAATGGGTTAATTGTAGAGAATGCAGTTCCCATAGATGCAGCAAGGAATATAGCCCCTACGCAGACTATCGCATCATATCCCAGAGCCAAGAATACTGGCACCAGAATCGGGTAAAATGCCACTGCTTCTTCTTCGATACCACAGGTTGTGCCGCCTAACACCATTAAGACGGATACGCAGAATACAATAAAAAACTCATTGCCTTTGGTTTTCTTCACGAGAGCCATCAAACCAGCATTAAAAGAACCAGTACGGTTAATGACACCAATCATACCACCTAATACAAAGATAAAGACCATAACATCAACGGCTTCAATGGTACCTTCCACCATACTTTTGGTAATGTCTTCAATGCCTTTGTGGTGTTGTTCTACACGTTGATAGGTGCCAGGAATAGCGATTGGTTTTTTGATCACGCCTTCGGTGAAGTTGGAGAGTTTAATTTTGATATTGAGATTATCAAGAGTGTCTGTTGTGGCGGGATAAGTTTTATCATCAACGCCATAAGCTTTGACGACAAAAACATTATCAGTAGAGTTATATGTTAATTTTGAATATGAACCGGATGGAATAACCCAGGTTAATCCAACAGCGAGAATTAAGATTGCAAATAAAATGGTAAACGCTGATGGGAAATTAAACGTTTTCTTCTTTTTGGACGCATCCATAGCGAGCTCCTTATGTTTAACGTTTAAAGTGCGGTTGGTAAAACATTGGTTAAACCAACCGCACTTTTTACCTTGAGAATGGCTTCCCAAAGTTCCTTTATTATTTAAGCATAATAGGATATACCTTCAGCTTTTTTTGTAATACGAGTACCAGCTTTGCCTTTCACAATGTCCACAATATCAGATAAAGAGCCTATTACTGCATCTTTTCCTGTTTGTTTCGCAAAGTTGATTGCGGCTTGTACTTTCGGCCCCATGGAACCTGAAGCGAAACCAAGTTCTGAAATAGCTTCAGGTGAGGCAACTGAAATTGCTTTTTGATTAGGTTTACCCCAATCTACGAAAGTTGCGGAAACATCAGTTGCGATGATGAATAAATCAGCGTCAAGATTTTCTGCAAGTAAAGCTGAACATAAATCTTTGTCGATAACGGCTTCAACACCTTGTAAATTATGGTGTTCATCATAATAGGTTGGAATGCCACCGCCCCCCGCACAAATTACGATACTGCCTTTTTCAAGCAACCATTTGACCGGACGAATTTCAAAAATACGTTTTGGTAATGGGCTTGGCACAACGCGACGATATTTATCACCATCTTGTGCGATAGACCAATTTTTTTCTTTTGCCAAACGTTCAGCTTCTTCTTTTGTATAAACAGGACCTATTGGCTTAGTTGGATTTTTGAAAGCTGGGTCGTTGATATCAACTTCTACTTGAGATAATAACGTTGCAAATGGCACTTCAAATGGAACTAAATTACCGAGTTCTTGTTGAATCATATAACCAATCATTCCAGCTGTTTCTGCTCCCAATACATCTAAAGGATAGGTTGGCACATCAGTATAGGCAGCACCTTGTAAGGCGAGCAAACCAACTTGTGGGCCATTACCGTGTGCTATCACTAATTCATTATTTGGCCAAATCTTAGCAATTTGCTCACAAGCAATGCGAACATTTTGTCGTTGATTTTCGGCTGTCATTGGTTCTCCGCGTCGTAATAATGCATTACCGCCTAATGCAATCACTATTCTCATACGTTCTCCTTAAACCAAACTTGCTACCATTACCGCTTTAATTGTGTGCATACGGTTTTCTGCTTGTTCAAATGCAATGTTCATTGGCGATTCAAATACCTCTTCAGTTACTTCAATACCATTAGCTAATTCAGGATATTTTTCAGCAATTTGACGACCAACTTTGGTTTCGCTGTTATGGAAGGCTGGCAAGCAGTGCATAAATTTCACTTTTGGATTACCAGTGCGTTTCATTAATTCAGGTGTGACTTGATAAGGAAGTAATAATTTAATGCGTTCGCCCCAAGTTTCTAATGGTTCACCCATTGAAACCCACACATCAGTATGGATAAAATCTACGCCTTTCACCGCTTTGTCGATATCTTCAGTTACAGTAATACGAGCTCCACTTTCTTTCGCAAATTTTTCGCACATTTCCACAAGACTTGCTTCTGGTAATAATGCTTTAGGTGCACAAATACGAACATCCATACCTAATTTTGCACCAATTAATAAAAGTGAATTACCCATGTTATTGCGAGCATCCCCAATATATACATAGCTAATTTCACTTAATGGTTTGTCGCAATGTTCAATCATGGTAAGTACGTCGGCAAGCATTTGTGTTGGGTGGAATTCATCGGTTAAACCATTGAATACTGGCACTCCAGCATAATCAGCCAGTTCTTGAACGATACTTTGTTTAAAGCCACGATATTCAATGCCATCATACATTCTGCCTAATACGCGGGCGGTATCTTTCATACTTTCTTTGTGGCCAATTTGAGAGGAATTAGGGTCGATGTAGGTGACTTGTGCGCCTTGATCATAAGCGGCGACTTCAAATGCACAGCGTGTGCGGGTGGAGGTTTTTTCAAAGATGAGCGCGATATTTTTGCCTTTTAATTTTTGTTGTTCTGTGCCGGCATATTTGGCTCGTTTCAAATCTCGGGAGAGATCTAAGAGATATTTAATTTCACGTTCTGTGTGATGAACAAGACTAAGTAAATGTCTATTTTTCATATTGAAAGCCATAATAATCTCCTTGTGTTTTGACTATACATTGGGGAATAAACATACATCATTCGAGATACTGCTTGTTGTTCGAACAGTTGCATTATAAGAGAGGTAAAATGAAATTTGTTGTCGTTTTTCAACTGGTAATGCCAGTATGTAGAATTTTATTGCGAGATTTTTAGTATTATTAGAATTTAATAAAAATAATCTAACTCTTTATTGTTATTTGTTTGATTTCTAATAGTAGATGAATTTAAACGAAAATATGTTTTAGTTTATTTTTGATGAAGAGGAATGTGTCTATCTATACTTAATAAAAGTGCGGTTATTTTTATTGCAGTTTTTAATATATTGATCTTCAGCAAGTACCATTTGTATATTTAGTGATATGATAAACATAGTTTATTTTTTGAGGTTTTTATGAATTTACCTTTTCGAGCAATGGTGTCTGATTTAGATGGCACACTTTTAACACCTGAACATTTAGTGGGTGATCTTACCATTGATACGCTGAGAGCATTAGAGCAAAAAGGCGTAGATATTATTTTGGCAACAGGACGCAATCATACCGATGTGTCATCCATTCTTGGAAAAATTGGTGCGGAACGTGCGGTTATGATTACATCAAACGGTGCTCGTGTACGGGATTTACAGGGTAATTTGCTTTATAGCAATAGTTTGCCTGAAGAATTAGTTCTTGAGCTTTACAAAACGCCATTTGATACTTCCAAAGTATGCATGAATAGCTATCAAGATGAAGGTTGGTTTACTAATAAAGATATTCCTGCAATGCGTCAGTTTCATAAAGAATCTGGATTCGATTATAACGTTGTCGATTTTTCTAAACATCATGGACGTGGGACAGAAAAAGTCTTTTTTATTGGTAAAACTCCAGAGGATTTAGTTGAAGTAGAAACTTATTTACGAGATAAGTTTGGTGACGTAACGGCAATTGTTTATTCAGCATTAGCTTGTTTGGAAGTAATGAATAAGAATGTTTCAAAAGGGGATGCATTAAAACATTTACTCGAATCACGCGAGTATGAGTTAAAAGACTGTATTGCTTTTGGTGATGGAATGAATGATGTAGAAATGCTTTCTTGGTCTGGTAAAGGCTGTATCATGCAAGATGCAGATATTCGTTTAAAAATGGCTTGTCCAGAGTTAGAAGTTATTGGCTCAAATAAAGAAGAATCAGTCGCTCGTTATTTGCGAACCCAATTTGGATTAGATTATTAATGCAGGCATTATTATTCATAAGTTATGGTGCAATATTAGGCGCGTCATTGCGTTGGGCTATAGGATTGTTATTTAATCCTTTATTTTCCTCATTTGCTTTTGGGACTTTAATCGCTAATTTGCTTGGTTGTTTAATTATTGGTGTATTACTTGGGCTTTTTTGGCAATTTCCACAAATTAGTGCTGAATGGCGGTTATTTTTAATTACGGGTTTTTTAGGATCGCTAACCACATTTTCGTCTTTTTCTTCCGAAGTTGTGGAATTATTTTTTAATGACAAGTGGTTAAATGGATTTTGTGTATTGATGATGCATTTATTCGGATGTTTAGCTATGACTGTGTTAGGCATTTGGATATATAAAATTTGTTCTCAACTTTTATCTTAATCCCATTCACTTTGGTTTTGCCCAATTAAATCAGCAAATTCATCGCTACGAAATCCGTGTGATAGCATATATTGCCAAATTTTTTGTTTCATTTTAGGCGTTTGCTGTTCGCTATAATTTGGGAATTTTTTACGTAACAAGTTCTCAGCCATTTCATACCAATCAATTTCTGATTCCATTAAAACTTCATCAATAATATCAGAAGACACACCTTTTAATTGGCGTAATTCTTGTCGAATTCTTCCTACACCATAACCTTTTTGTGCGCGTGAATTTAGATAATTTTCTGAAAAACGACGATCACTTTGCCAATTTTTTGCTTGGCATCGAGATAAAGCTTCATCAATTTCTTCTTCCGAAAAGTTCTTTTCCTGCATTTTATTGCGGAGCTCGAATTCACTATATTCTCTGCGGGAAAGAAGATTAACTATGTAATTAAAAGCAAGGGATGACAAGGAATGATTCCTTTATTTTTATTGAGTTGATATAAAGTGCGGTTAAAAATGACCGCACTTTTGGCATTTGTAATTTTCTTTATTCAAAATCACTTTCTGATTCAGTATTATTTTCAGATTGTTCAATGTCAGCCATTAAAGCTTGTTCTGGATTAGCCACTAATTCTGCGCGTAAACGAGCTTCTAATTCATCTGATTTCTCTATATTTTCGTTAAGCCATTTCATTGAATTAGCCTTTCCTTGACCAATTTTTTCACCATTATAGGAATACCATGCGCCTGATTTTTCTACAAGTTTGTGTTTTACCCCTAGCTCCAGTAATTCTCCTGCTTTTGAAATGCCTTCTCCATAGAGAATTTGGAAATCCACTTGGCGGAATGGTGCCGCTAATTTGTTTTTCACTACTTTTACGCGGGTTTCATTTCCAATAATATTTTCGCCATCTTTTACAGAACCTGTACGGCGAATATCTAAGCGAACAGAAGAATAGAATTTTAATGCATTACCGCCTGTGGTGGTTTCAGGATTACCAAACATCACGCCTATTTTCATACGGATTTGGTTAATAAACACAACTAGACAGTTTGCATTTTTAATTTGACCTGTGAGTTTACGCAAAGCTTGAGACATTAAACGTGCTTGCAGACCCATATGAGAATCGCCCATATCCCCTTCAATTTCAGCTTTTGGTGTCAGTGCGGCAACGGAGTCCACAATAATTACATCAATTGCACCTGAGCGAACTAATGCATCACAGATTTCAAGTGCCTGTTCCCCATTATCTGGTTGAGAAACAAAAAGTTCTTTTACATCTACACCAAGTTTTGCTGCATAAATAGGATCAAGTGCGTGTTCTGCATCAATAAATGCACAGGTTTTTCCTGCTTTTTGTGCTTGAGCAATGACGGAAAGAGTTAATGTTGTTTTACCCGATGATTCAGGCCCAAAAATTTCTACAATTCGTCCCATAGGTAAACCACCAATTCCTAGTGCAACATCTAACCCAAGTGATCCAGTAGAAATAGATTCCACGTCTAACGTTTTGGTATCGCCTAATTTCATAATTGAGCCTTTACCAAATTGTTTTTCGATTTGCCCTAATGCAGCTGCTAGTGCTTTTTGTTTTTCTTCTTGAGTTGCCATAATTAAAATCCTGTTTGAATGTTCAATTTTTTATGATTATATCTGTATTGATGTACAGGTCAAGAAAAATGTTTATATTAATAAAAAAATATGAGATACACATTTCAGTAAAGAGGATAGGGAAGGCTTAAAATAAAAGTTTTTAACAGAAGAATTAGATTAAATTATATACAATAATAATCTCAGAAAAAGTTTTAAATATAGTATATTTATATATAAACCAATCGTTTAGATAAAAATAAATTTTAAATTTACGATCTGGCTCACAAATCTGAGATTTATATTTAGGAGTAGTAAAAACTTCATGATATAAATGAAATCAGAAGTACTTCTACTGACTCTTTTAAAATAATTATTCATTGGAGGTTTAATATGAATATAAAGGATGAGCATATAGAGAGCGTTTGCTCTTTGTTAGATCGGTTAGTAGGAAATGTTTCCTTTAAAAATCTTTTTACTGGTTACGGTTTGTTTCACAAGGAAGAGACAATGTTTGCCATTTGGCAAAATAAAAAACTTTATTTACGCGGTGAGGGTGTTCTCGCAATTCAATTAACTAAATTAGGTTGTGAACCTTTTACAACGAATGAATTGAATAAACGGTTTGTGCTTTCACAATATTATGCACTTTCTGATCAGGTTTTACGTAGTAATAGATTGTGTAGAAAATTGATTATTCTTTCTATTAAGCAGATTCTTGAGCAGAAGCTAGAATGTACGTTAAGAAAATTGAATCGATTAAAGGATTTACCCAATTTAACGATTAAACATGAAAGAGCTTTAATAAAAGTTGGTATTACAAATGTTGCGATGCTAAGAGAGATTGGCGCAGAAAATGCATTGGTGGAATTAAAGAAAAGTGGTAGTGGTGCTACGCTTGATTTTTATTGGAAATTAGTATGTGCTTTGCAAAATAAAAATAGTCAGATGTTAAGTCAAGCTGAAAAAGAGCGTTTATTGAAGAAATTAAACGAAGTTTTGAGAAAAAATGGTTTAAAAGGCTATAGAAAATTAGATGATGAATAAAATTTGTTCATTCAAATAATTTTTTGTAAAAAGTACTTGCAAGGGATTTGAAAATCCCTATAATGCACCGCACAC
>ERZ1023425.44-NODE-44-length-43497-cov-6.203628_pt1 | contig 43497 bp, 35 predicted proteins | sample MGYA00380514_ERZ1023425 | MGnify/ENA primary metagenome ERZ1023425 (study PRJEB33173, sample SAMEA4830391) | metagenome | study: EMG produced TPA metagenomics assembly of the PRJEB25223 data set... | reverse complement strand
GCATCAGGCTCGGCATATTCAGCATAGATTTGGTTAAGGCGTTCTAGGGCATCTAAGGCCTCACGCACACCATCTTCCACATTGCCACGCACATCTTTGGCAGGGTCAAGCTGTGGTTCTTGGGGCAGATAGCCAATTTTAATGCCTGTTGCTGCTCGTGCTTCACCGCTAAATTCTGTATCCACACCCGCCATGATACGCAGCAGCGTGGATTTGCCAGCACCATTTAGACCCAGCACGCCAATTTTAGCACCTGGGAAAAAGGACAATGAAATGTCTTTTAAAATTTCACGCTTTGGCGGAACAAGTTTTGACACTTTGTTCATGGTGTAGATATATTGAGCCATAATAAGCCTTAGTTAGTTAATTTTTGATTGGATTAAGTTAAATGATTACTAAAAATAGTTAAGCTAAAAAGTAAAACAAGTTAATGCTTTATTATCGCATGCTTTAGAAAGTGGGGCAAGGTTATTCATTTGATAAATATCTGAAAATGATACCTATAGAAAAGAGGTTAAATTTTAACATTAAAGATATAATTTAACTTGACTATAATATTATGTTGTAGTACTGTATAGCTCGTGTTAAATATTATTCGCAATGTGTCAGCTATCCCAACCGATTAAACCCACATTTGATAATATTGGCACAGTAAAAAGTATTAAACGCTTACTTGACAGTGAGTAAGACAAACTTACATGATCACATACTTATCAAAATTCGGAGTATATATGAAGTTAAAAGCTATTGCTACATTGGGCGCATTGGCATTATTATTACAAGCTTGTGCAACGCCACATGTGGTTCAAACCAAAAAAATTACAGACAACGAGCTGACCTGCAGTCAAATCAAGAGCGAAATTGCTGAAGCTGAGGAATTTGAGAAGAAAGCGCGTGCCGAACGCAAAGTAACTGGCAAAAATGTTGCAGCAGCGTTATTTTTCTTGCCAGCCCTAATTGGCACATACTCAAATACCGAAGAAGCAATTAATGCCGCCAAAGAACGACAAGCATTATTGACAGATTTGTATTCAAAGAAAAACTGTCAATAATGCCAAATTAGACATTTGTGGTAAAATACTAAAATAATGATCAGTATTTTACCACAATTTTGGAGTAGATCTAATGCCAAATATCACCCACAGCCCCGATACTCAGCGTTTTGAAACTACCATTGATGGGCATACTGCGTATCTAAGCTATGCCATTATTGATGATAATACGCTAAATTATCATCATACTTTTGTTCCGCCACAGTTAGGCGGTCGTGGTGTTGGTACGGCATTGGTGAAATACGCTGTTCAATATGCCAATCAAAATAACAAAACCATCATACCAAGTTGTAGTTTTGTGGCACATTACATCAATAAGCAGCACACAAAATAAAACCGATCAACCCAAAATACCGCTGATTTTGTGGCTTTATTAATCAACATCGTCGGTCTGATGACTTAAACAGTCTCAAGTGTCGCACTTTGATTTTAATGACCGTTGATTTTAGTTATCAGTGCTGTTAATTGATGGTATAATATCATATCAATGACTGATTTCATCATCATACCAACCGTACATTAACTGATTGGTGTGTTAAGTGATTGTCTGATGGTATTATAAGGCTGATTATGTGGCATCGTTATTATCACCTTTTAAACACTAAGTTTTATCCAAACGCCAAGCTTCATCAATTGTCTAAGCTTCACCGATTGTGGTTTGGCTGGGTATTGGCGGTTTTGGCTTGGTTGATGCTACTGATGCCCATGACATCTTCGCTATGGGTGGAAAAACCAAAGATTGGTTATAATATTTGTATTAAGCTTGCCCCCATTATCAATCATATCAATCAGTCGCACCAAACCCATACTCACCTTCACCAAGCACACACGCACCAAACACACACGCATTTTTCAAAAAAAGACAACCAAACTCCCCATCAACATGACTGTGATATTTGTCTAAGTGCCATGTCTTTTGCATTGCCAGCGGGTGCTTTGAGTTTGTCTGGTCATATTTTACAATTCAACAGACAATTAGGCGCTTTTTATCGTCAGTTGCGTTTGCAGTTTTTATTTTTCTTACGCCCGCCAAGCCGTGCTTCTCCTGATTATTCTTAATCAAATCACTCCAAAATTCATCAAAATTCATCAAAATTTGTCAATCATTACATTGACAAAAGCAGATTTATTTTGGTCTATAAAACCAATTCACACGATTTTATTGAGACACGATTTTATTGAGAATAGTTATGAGCAAAAGCATCAAATCCAATCTTTCATCAAAACACAGTCAATCAACAGCGCCACAGCATTATTTACGCATTTGGCGGTGGCATTTTTATGCAGGGTTATTTGTCATACCATTTTTGGTGATTTTGGCCGGCACAGGGCTTGGCATGATTATATTATCAAATACGGTTGGCAAACAAGGTGAGCTTATCAGCGTATCGCCACAAAACACCAGTATGGCAGTATCTCATCAAGCTCACATCGCCACATCAAACATCGCTGGCGGACAAGTGACACAATACATCGCCCCAAAAGATGATCATCATGCTGCCGCTTTTTTAGTTAAAAATCACGATACGCAAGTTGCCAACTGGGTTGCCATAGACCCCTACACGGCCCAAATCGTTGGCACACAACCGCAAAAATCTGGCTTATATCACACATTAGACAGCATTCATGGTGATTTATTGATGGGTAAAACAGGAGATTTATTGCTTGAAACAGCGGCTTCTTTAACCATTTTATTAATCATCACCGGCATTTATCTTTGGTGGCAAAAACGCAAAAGTGTCATAAAAATGCTGACCGTACAAGACACCAAAACAAAACGCAACTTATGGCGTGAAATACACGCAGTTTTAGGCAGCTGGACTGCCATTGTGTTGTTATTTTTTTGTATCACAGGCTTGGCTTGGGCTGGGATTTGGGGAGAAAAAATCGTGCAAGCATGGAATCAGTTTCCTGCTGGCAAATGGGGCGTAGAACCTGTACCTACCTCCAGTTTACCCATTGATACTGCCCATGATGACGCATCATACCAGCAACAAAATACAGCAGATACACCCCATCATGCCACAGATATCTCAGCACCCACACACGGCGACGCTCTTAATGATGGCACAAAACAAGTGCCTTGGGTACTTGAAAAAACCCCCATGCCAAGCTCTACGCCCACATCAAACGCATGGCAAATGACGCAACCAGACATTGATTTTATTGATAACATGGCTAAAAACATGGGCTTTGTGGGACGGTATCAAATCAACTACCCCAAAACACCAACAGGAGTTTGGAGCATCAGCCAAGATTCGATGAGCTATGACAGCCCCAATCCAACCGCTGACCGCACAGTACATATTGACCGTTATTCTGGTGAGATATTGGCAGACATTCGCTACCATGACTATTCAGCATTTGGCAAGTTTATGGCGGTTGGTATTGCACTGCATATGGGGACAGCAGGAATTTTTAGTATTTTGGCAAACCTCTTATTTTGCTTAAGCGTCATTGCCATTTGTATCAGTGGTCTTGTGATGTGGTGGCAACGCAGACCCGCCACCAACCTGCATAAAAACAACAAATCCGCTTTACCGATGGGCTTAATCCCCCCAGCCAGTCAAAAAAACATTCCCATTTGGTGGGGTTTTGGTGGGGTGTTATTGTCAATTTCAGCACTCTTTCCCATGGGGTTGTTTGCCATCTTGGTTATCGTCATTTTAGATTGGCTCATCATCAGCCGAGTTCCATTATTAAGTAAACTATTAAAATAACCAAGCCTGACAATATCGTTTATCAATAAAAAGTGGCCTTAGCTTAATTGGCCACTTTTTTATTATTTTTTGTCATTAATAACCAGCCTGACTGACATTATCAATCATCAGCCACCATCACGGTCATACTCACAGCAGCCGCTGCTGCCATCTTAGTTGTTGTATCTGGTTTTTGATCTCATCACCGATACTCATATGGTCATGATTTGGCTGTTTAGCATGGCATAATTTACACAAGCACATCAAATTATTTTGGCTATTATTCTGTTTTACGCCATCAATATGATGCACATCGGCCAAATGCTGATACCCAGATAAGTTAACGCCACAGACTTGGCAAAGATAGCCTTTGCTTTTTTTAAAGTTACGACTTATTGTCGACCAATCTTCTGCATAACCACCCTTATTTTGTCCCACATATTCAGGTAATTTGGTAAATTTGGTCTGATAATCACCATTAAAAAATGCCAAAAAATCAAAGTTTTGCCTAAAAATTGCTTGTGTTTCGATTGATGAATAATCATTATAATTAAGAAGTTTTAAACAATTATGACATGGCATCAGCTTGGTTGTATGCGTATCGCCAACATTATTAACAATCTTAAATAAGCCATTTTGATTTTTATTAATATGATAGCGATTCAACCGACCGTTGTTAGCCATATCATCGAGTGTCTTACATTGGGTAAAATGTACTTTTTTACCTGCATTCAAATCACCATTTTTAACTTGATCAAAACTATTTCCATAGCCATGGTCAGGAATAAATAACACGACTTTTCTGCCATAATAGGCAAACACGCCTGTTTCATCAGTTGTCAGCTCAGACAAGCTATCAATCTGCATGCCCTCTGGTGTGGCAAGCTTCGTATCTAACTGTAAATCAAGGGAAACTCTTGGCTGAAGCTGAAATTCAACAAGATGATCAACCATCCTTTTGGTATTATTTATCAGCTCATCAAATACATTAATTTTCTTCATAAGAACTCTTGCCTATTTTTTGTATTTGTTCATCGGCATTGGTCAAAATACGAAAAGTAACTCTTTTTGATGCACCAGCATTCTCTAGCCCAGACTCATTTTTGATGGTTTTGGCAGAAGATAAGCCCACTGCTGCCAAATGTGTCTTTATCCATGGACGATACTGACTGACTTCAGGTATGGCATAAGCAAATTGTAAAACAGTACGGGTACGGTCTTGTGATAACCGCATGTTCTCAAAGTAAGCAGTATCAGCATCCACGCCCACCGCCCATTCGCTGCTGGTATGACCCTCGATGCGGATTTCGCTAATGCTATCTTTATAGCGGTCGATGATTTTGATATAGCGTGGGAAAAAATCAGATAAAATTTCTTTATAATTATCCTGTAAATCAGATTGCCCTGTTTTAAATAAAATATCAGGAGATAAAAATGAGATGGTTAATGTATCTTTATCTATCTTTGCTCCCCATTTGGGCAAATCATCTGCAAATTCGTGTAACAATGCTTTATAAATTTGCTCTTGGGTATCCTGATATTCTTCAGCGATTTGCCGTACTTGCAAAATTAAGCTGATGGCAATGAACAAAAACAACACCATTAATCCACTCATCAAATCTGATATGGGCAACCACTGAGTACTCTCTTCTGATGACTGTCTTGAAGACGGCACACTTAATCTCATCTTGTTTATTATTGTCATCGCATTGGTCTTCCGTGACGAATGGTATTATTCATATGATTGACCAACTCTTTATAATCTTTGGTAAATTGGCTTGTCATACTAATTAAGGCGCTGCCCATTTGCTGCAAATCTGACTCAATTTTTTTGGCTTCAGCGGTATTAAAATTATTAATTTGACCCTCTATACTGCCACTAACATCTTCTAAAGTTTGAGCGGCAATATTTGATAACTGATTCATCTGTTCTTTGACATTACTGGCGTGCTTTTCTGTGATATTTTTGATATCAATCTCAAGTTGACCAACCAGCCGCTCCAGTGTGTTTTTTAGCTCTTGAGTGGTGCTTTGCATGATGCTAGGCTGTGCTTCGATAGATTGACGAATCTGATGAAACTGTTCGGTCAGCTTTTGGCTGGCATCATCCATGCCCTGAAGCATGACATCAATTTGCTTACTTAAAGCTGGTAGAGCAGCAACTGCCTTATCTTTCATATCAGCAAAAGTAGCCAAGTGATCATACAAAGTATCAATTTGCGTATGGTTCAACTCAATAGCATCGGCAAGTCTTTCCATAGAATCTGGAATGCTCTGGGTATGATGTGCAATATGTGATAAATTATCATGAATATTTTTAATGGCTTGTTGTGTTGCTGCAACAGCATTTGTATGATTTTGATACTGAATCTGCATTTGTTCAAGCTGTTGTTTATAATTTTCTTGCCATTGAATCAACCCAAAGACAGCCTGATTAAGCTGCTTAAAGTTTTCACCAAACTGTTCGGTTAGCTGATGATTAAAGTCTTTGATAAGCTGATTGAGTGCCAAAATCACCTCTTCGGTGGCAGATTTGGTCAGAATTTGGGCAGTTTCTTCAAGTTTATCCCACAAATTAGCAGCAAATTGCTGGTTATTTTGTTTGACATATTCATGATGCGTGGTCAATGCTTGTAACAACTCTTCATGAATAACAGCGGTCTTTTTTTGTGTGTTGGTTTGTTCTGTAAGATGGTGTTCAATAAATTTAAGTATATTGCTGGCATCCACTTGGTCTGAATCAAGATTTTCGCTTTTATCTTGATGAATAGATGCCCAAATTTTTAGGATAATTGATAATAATAACCCCGTCACGCTCGTAATAAAGGCGGTTTTCATGCCTGAGATGATGTCATTGATATGAGATTTGATATCACTATCATCAAAGGCAAGTAAAGCCAATACAATACCAAAAAAAGTTCCCAAAATGCCGATGGATGTCAGCAATGTGGGAATACTGTCGATAAAATGCCTAGGTTTATGACCATCATCACGACTGATAGCAACCCACCCTATGATAAATAACACTAACATGACCAATAAAAATGCCATATTAATGGGTGCCGTGATGGCATCAAACAAAAGTGCAAAAGTAGACATAATTCACCTTAATCCGAGTGCTTAATTGTGGGTATCTTATCACTATCTTGTGATTCATGAGATGGCGTTTGTGCCTGATGAGACGGTGTTTTTACTTGAGGGTCACTCGGTACTCGCTGCCAGCGGGTGCGTGCACCCAGTAAACCACTTTTGCTATTTTTGGCTTCTTGTTGTAGATGCTTTGCATAATACGCCAAATCCTCTTCTGTATTATAATCATCATAAGGGTTGTGTTTGATATGATCAGACATATAATCAAGGCGTTTTTGATAAATTCCCTCACGATACTGCTCAAACTCTGCCAGCTTATCATAATAAGGTTCAAGTTTAAGGTTTAGCTCCTCAATCTCTTGGGTCAAATAGGTCATCTGTTTTGCCAATTTAACCAAATTTTCATCATACTCCAAATGAGCATCTTCCAACGCTTTGATTTGCTGCTTATGATAAGCAATAGACTTTTGGATATGCTCATAGGTTTTTGTTCCCTCGAGCGTATAATCACGCTCTGATCCTGCAACTTTAACCTTTAAAATATCCAAATCCTTTTGGACTTGTTCAAGCTTAGCAAGCCGTTCTTCTTCATATTCATGACGACCATTTTGTTTGCTTTTGTATTCTTTATCGATGGCTTGTAACTCATCACTTAACGCCTGTTTTTCATGACTCCATTTATAATAATTTTTACCATACTTTGCCAAATAAGCCTGCTCTTGTGCGTCTATTTCTGCCAATGCCAAGTCTGTCACTTCTTGATTATACGCACGGTTATGAAACTCTGTATTTGAGTCTTTATATTCTTTGGCACGCCCCAAAAAATAAGCTTGCTGAGCAATGTGGTCAGATTTTTCCTGATCTCGTTTTTGTTTTTCTTGAGATTCGTATTCAGAAATATTGTTGTTATACCTGACCATCATGGCTTCAAATTCAGCAGGGAATGCTGTTGTGGTAGGTAAAAGGCTACTGCTTCGCTCGGTGGGATTTAAATATTCATCAAAAACCCCTCGCTCGTACTTTAGCCATTTTTCTTGTAGAATTTCTGAAAAATAAAGCTGTACAGATTTGGTCTGAAAAAACTTACCTAAAATCAAAATTAAGCCCAAACCCAGTAAGAAAAAATCCACTGCTTGTTTAACTTTTTGATAGGCGGAGTCTTTTTCTAACTGCTCAATGGCTCGCTCACGAAATAATGGACTGTCTTTGGCAACCTTAATCCCAAGTGCTGTTAATGCACCTTCATCTAATGTCTTGTCATTATACCCAATGATAACATCCTCGATTTTCTTTTCTTTGTCATTACGATCTTTGATGAGTGTCTCTAATTCTGCTTTATGCTCAAGGATTTCATTTTCCAAATTTTGAGCAATAGGACCTTTGCCTCGACCCGTACCACGCCCACCACTAATTTCGGTATCCAATTTGACACGCAGGCTATTAATTTTCTCTTTTTTGGCACGAATTTCATCATCAATTTTACCGATGATCTCATTTTTAGTAGACTCAATACTCTGTTCGTATTGCTCAAACTGTTTTTGTTCAATATCGGTTTTAAATAAAATTTGTGTTAAAAATGGTGCGGTAACATACAAAGAGCCAAGAATAATGGCAAAACGGCACACCAAGAATAGATAAATTTTAAGGCTTCTTAAATGATACCAAAAACCCTGCACTTTACCCACAAAACCAGAAGATGCTTGAGTCTTTTCAATATTGTGAAGATGTGGTAATAACTGTCTTTTATGTTTATCTTCTAAAAAATCGGCTGTAATCATTTGCCGATCAAAAAATAGCAACGCAAAGCCAACAAAGCAGCCCAAACCAATTCTACCCAGCCATGGATTATCATGAGTAAAAGTACTCCCCAAATGCCCCCATGCAAAACCCTCAGCAAATGCAGCCATAAAAACAAGAACTGAAATGATGGTCAAATAACTCGCTGCCCCTTTGGTTAAAAGCTTATCATAGTACACTTTTAAAGTCAGCCAATACCAAAAACGCAATAAAATACTGGGTTTTTTATTGATATTTGCTAAATTATTGGGGGGGGAGAACTTGGTTCATTTTATATCATCTCCATGATGTTAACTGTTTGGCTTATCCATCAAAATCCACCCAATATCGGGTAAATTTGGTAAATTTTTGCCAATAAAATAGGGGTATTTTTAAGTTAAAGGGATTAAATTGAGTTTTTCAGAGATTGTATAATCAATGCTCAATTAAAATAAATTTAAATGACTGGTTTTGTCTGCATCTTGATATCATCATTTATCGCTTTAATCATCTTGGACGCTTGTGCTGGCGATTAAATAAAAAATAATCAATCAACAAAGGTTGGTTAAGAAAAATTAAGCAAGCCAATAGCGTATTATCGCACGCTTTAATTTACCAATCAAGACAAAAAGCTTAGTATCGCTTACAATTAAGCAATACATCCATTAGTACATTTCGTACATTGATTAATCAATACAGTCATCAATAAATAGTTAATACATCTGCTAAAGAATATGCTAAACTTGTGCCATCATCTTGCTTATTTTGGAGTTCATATGAGTAGCCTTACCGCCGATCAGGTCGCCCTTCAACTTGACAGCTTACCAGGATGGTCGCTTGATGGTCATAGCTTGGTTAAAACTTATCATTTTGAAAGCTTTGCTGATGCCATAAGCTTTATGGTGCGTGTGGCATTTTATGCCGAAATACTAGAACACTACCCCATTTGGGAAAATAATCACACCAGCATTTTGGTACGCATCGGTACAGCTGACCAACATGCCGTTCAAAGCCGTGATGTCCAATTAGCCAAGCGGATGCAAAGTGCTTTTGCTGCCTAATTCCACCCAAATCATTTTTGAAACAAACCGCCTTCTTTCAGATGCCAAGCGGTGTGCCATTGCTTTTTTACAACCAATCTTGGTATCATAGCCGATACATTTTGATTGAGCAATAATAAAGCAGTTTATGACAACACAGATTGATACTCGTTCGGTGAGCGACTTTACTGAATACGCTTACCTAAATTATGCCATGTATGTCATCATGGATAGGGCATTGCCACACATTGCTGATGGACTAAAACCTGTCCAGCGACGCATCGTCTATGCCATGAGTGAGCTTGGGCTAAAACATACCGCCAAACCCAAAAAATCCGCTCGTACGGTCGGCGATGTGTTGGGCAAATATCACCCACATGGCGACAGTGCCTGCTATGAAGCCATGGTGCTGATGGCACAGCCCTTTAGTTACCGCTATCCGCTGATTACTGGACAAGGCAACTGGGGCAGTCCTGATGACCCAAAATCCTTTGCTGCCATGCGATATACCGAAGCTAATATGAGCCGATATGCCGATATACTGCTTGGTGAGATTGAACAAGGCACGGTGGATTGGCAAGATAATTTTGATGGCTCATTGTCCGAACCTGTCACATTGCCCGCCCGCCTGCCTAATATTTTATTAAATGGCACGACAGGCATTGCCGTGGGCATGGCAACAGACATTCCGCCGCATAATCTACACGAGGTTGTCAAAGCCTGTATTCGCCTATTAAAAAACCCAGAGCTGTCCATTAAGCAGCTTGTACAAACACTGCCTGCACCTGATTTACCAACAACGGCTGAAATTATCACGCCCAAAGATGATATGATCGCCATGTACGAAACGGGCAAAGGCAGCTATAAAATGCGTGCTACTTATCACACCGACCCAAAACAAAACCACCTTGTTATCATCAACGCCCTGCCTTATCAAGTTTCAGGTAATAAAGTTGTCGAGCAAATCGCCAAACTAATGATAGATAAAAAATTGCCTTGGGTTACCGAAATCCGTGATGAGTCAGATAACCTAAATCCTTGCCGTATTGTCATTGAGCTTAAAAAAGGCAAGCTTGATATTGATAAAATCATGAGCCATCTATTTGCCAACACTGACCTTGAAACCAGCCATCGGGTCAATATGAATATGATTGGTATCAATGGCAAGCCTGAGGTAAAAAACCTCAAAAGTATCTTATTAGAATGGCTATCGGTACGAAAAAGCGTGGTGATTCGCCGCTTGCAGTATCGTTTGGATAAAATCAATGAGCGGTTGCACATTTTGGCAGGATTGCTGATTGCTTATCTGAATATTGATGAGATCATTGACATCATTCGCACCGCAGAAGACCCCAAGATTGAGCTGATGACACGATTTGGACTCACCCAAACTCAAGCCAATGCCATTTTAGACATCAAACTTCGCCAGCTTGCCAAATTAGAAGAAATTGAGCTAACTGCCGAACACGATCGCCTAGAAGCAGAGCGTCTACTTATCAGCGAGCAGCTTAATAACCCCGATGCGCTCACCAAGCTACTCATTGATGAGCTGACAGCCGATGCCAAAACGCATGGCGATGCTCGTCGTTCGCCTGTGGTACAGCGAGCAGAAGCAAGCAGTCTAAAAGCGGTGGATTTGATTGCCAGTGAGCCAATTACCGCCATTTTATCTCAAGCTGGCTGGATTCGAGCCGCCAAGGGTCATCATGCAGACCCTGCCGAGATGAACTACCGTACTGGTGATGCTTATTTAACACACGCTTTTGGCAAATCTAATGAGCGGCTCATTTTGGTTGATAATACTGGTCGTAGTTATGGGCTTGATAGCATACATCTACCATCAGCACGCACCCAAGGCGACCCAATCACCAGTTTATTAAACTTGCCTGCAGGTGCAAAGATTGATCAGCTGCACTTTAGTAATGATCAAAATATTTTGATGGCAAGCAGTGCAGGCTATGGATTTATTAATCAGTTAAGTAATTTGGATACCGCCCAAAAAGCAGGTAAAGCCAGTATCAATCTTGGCGAGGGCACACTACTCCCCATTGTAACGATGGAAGATGATGATACCTTGGTGGCGGTCAATCTGTCTAATGGTAATTTACTAGTGTTTGGGTGTGATGAGCTGCCCACTCTCGCCAAAGGCAAAGGCAATAAGCTTGCCAACCTAAAAGCTGGCGAAACCATCACTGCCATCACAGCTTTGTCTGACTCTGACAGCTTGATCATCACCGCAGGTAAGCGTACTTTAACGCTCAAGCCCAGCGATATCGCCAATTATATTGCACATCGTGCCAACCGTGGCAGCCCATTACCAAAAGGTTTTGGCAAAGTTGTCCACATGACAAAGCTTAAAAAAGACACCGAATAACGCTGCGATTTCACCGCCCAAGCCATCTTAAGACCGCTTGGGCAAATTGGCGGTTTTTATTTATTAATCCGAACCTGCCTTTTATATTTGTCATAGCAATGGCAAAATTATTGTAATTTTTTAAATAAAAATAGACAAAATTCAGCTTGTACAAAAAAGCTCTCACAGCATTCAAGTGCAGCACGACGCTCAGATTTTGCCTTATAGGCGTAAGGCGTCATGGCAATTAAGTTTTTAAGAGCCGTATTATCCAAGTGCATCGGTGCGGTAATATATGCTTGGTCAACCAAACAAAATTCAGGTGCAAGCCTTTGTATGGATTTGTTGGGGTGATGTGCAACTACCGTCTCAAATAACGCTGCACGCATATCATACAAATGATTGGGAGCAGCAGATGCCACCATCAAGTAGCCACCATCACAAAGCACTCGCCGTATTTCATCTTTTGGTAGCGGACTAAAAAAGCTGGTACACATATTCATGGACTTATCAGCAATAGGCAATACAGACCCTGTTGCCACCACCCAAGTGATTTGGTTTGACCCATCAGCTTTGGCAGCAGTCTGAATGGCTGATTTGGCAATATCAAGCCCAATCACATGATCACAAATGCTGCCCAAAGCTTGGGTATAATAACCTTCACCACACCCAATATCAAGTATCGTTTTGGGGCGAATATTTCCAGTCATATTTACAATGGCTGATTTGAGCGGTTGATAATGCTCCGCTGATAAAAATGCACGCCGTGCTTGCACAGCAGCAGGCGTATCACCAGGATGTTTACTTTTTTTATGTTGTACTAAGTGTAAGTTTACATAACCGTCTTTGGCGACATCAAAACTGTGCTGATTGGCACATTGGTAGGTTTTATTTGTAAAATTTAGCGATAAATGACAAATTGGACAGATAAGCATGGTATTAAGAATTAAGGAATGTGGCAGATAGTTTAACACAGTTATCAATAAACAAAAGGCTTAAGCAATGTGGGATCACGACGCTTAGGTCAGACACTTATTTTTTACCTGCCAAAATGCCACTTGCAATTACAAGTACGATACCAACTATCGCCATGACGGGTAAGACTTCATCAAAAAATATGACCCCATACAGCATCGAGAGTACCACCACCAAGTAGCCCAATGCCGATACCATGAATTTACGCCCAACCTTGTAGGCATGTGTCAGCGATAACTGCCCTATCATCGCAAATAGACCAATACCAAATAAATAAGGTAGCATTTGGGGCTGTATGGGTGTCCATCCTACCACTGTACTGGCGATCGCTGAAATGAGTGTTGCAAGTACTGCAAAATAAAACACAATTCGCCAAGAAGGTTCGCCCAATAAAGACAACTCACGCACCTGTAGATACGCATAGCCTGCCATGGCACCACTTGTCAGCCCAATGAGTGTTGGCAATAACCCATGTCCAAGGATACTGGGTCTTAAAATTAGCATAATGCCACATAAACCCAGCATGAGTGCAAACCAAGTTAGGCGACTGGGGAATTGCTTCAGAAGAATGACTGAAAAAATTGCCAAAAATATCGCTGATGTGTGGCTAAAGGTAATGGCAGTTGCCAGCGGCAAATGCACCAAACCAAAAAAGAACATAAATAAGCTGATTGTACCAGCCAAAGAACGCCAAAAGTGTGCTTGTGGATAGCGTGTTGAAAATTGTTTTTTTGTCAGTGCAGCTTGCAGACCTAAAACAGTTGCAGCAAAAACAACACGCCAAAAAACCAACTCATATTCATGCATCTCAAAGCGTGTGCCTGTCATCTTGACCAGCAGTCCCATGATGCTAAAACCAATAGCACCGACTACCATCCAAAGTGAACCTATGACCGAGCCTGTATCGGCATGTTGGGTAATTTTCATATGATCTTTTTTCATGTGATCTTATCGTGCGACTAGTGTAGACTTTGTCCTTTAAATGAAGGGCGGTGTGGCAAATGGGGCGGACGAGCATGAGTAAGTCTTATTTTTCTAAAAGTTTTCTTAATAATTCAATTTCTTTGTCTTTTTGGGCAAGCAATTCATCTTTATGGGCAATGATAAGTTCTAATTTTTCTATTTCATACTGATTACCATAACATTTATTTGCATAATTTCCGTTATTATCGCCAAATAGTACATTTAAATCCTTTCCTTGTTTTAATAAATCTACAATGTCAATATTAAATACATTGGCAATTTGTTGCAAATGCTCAATATTTAATTTGCTTTCGCCCCTTTCTAGTTTGGCATATCCGTTTTTGGACATTTGCAATTTTTCTGCCATTTGTTCTTGGGTAAGATGATGTTCTTTTCTAAGATTAGCAAGGTTTTTGGCGATGTCCATAAGTTACTTTTTTGTGGGTTTTGTGATAAAAAGTGGGTGTGGAAAGTCGGGTTTGTTAGTGGATTTAATACACATTACAACTTAAAATGATAACGCATTTTTGTATTTTTGGCAATTATTTTTAAAGGATGGAATTATGGTATTACCAGTATTGGCGTGGGGTGCGATTGCACTGGTGGGTGCGGTAGCAGGCGAGCTTATGCTTAGCAAATGGTGGAACGGAAAGTCCATTGCGGTTTTGGGTGGGCGTGGCACAGGCAAAACCACTTTGCTTAATTATTTTGCTACCAAAGAAGTCATCACCACTTATGAACAAACTGACACTAAGCAACGCTATTCTGGCATGACGGTTAAAATAGATAATTTAACACTTAAAATTAAAGAAGGGTACGATATTGGCGGCTCATCTATCAATCACGGTACTTGGCGAGAGCAGATTGATAATTCTGATGTTGTTTTTTATATTGTTGATATTAGCCGAGTGATTGGGCAAGCAAAAGATGAACAATATATAAATAATACCCTAAATGACATAGAAGCAATTGCAAATAAAGTAAGTAATCGCAAGGAAAAAATGCACATTATTATTTTGGCAACCCACGCCGATAAATGCTCTGAATTTCATAAAGATAAACAAGCCTTTGAAAAGAAAGTGGCACGCTCACAAGTGATTGAAACCGCTGAAATTGCCTTCGGTGGTACGAATCATTGTAAGGTAATTATTGGCTCTTTAAAAGATACCTTAGAAGCCTAAAAAAAAGTCAAAAACATATTGTCATCTATTGATAACTAATAGGAGAATGTAATGTCAAAATTTAGTCCTTTTTATATTTATACCCAATCTTTGGACAATACTTCCCAAGATTTGATGTATAAAATCTCACAAGACAGCACCATTAAGGCTGAACAAATCACAGATTTACCAACAGCTCAATCAATTATGCAAGACATAAATGATGTTGCCACAGACATTAATCTAAAAAATTTACTTGCAAATAACAAAATTATTGAAAAAATAAAGCAACATTCATCAATTTCAGAAAAGACATTGCCGGTTATCTTTATTAAAAAGAATCAAGTTGTCATTAAATTAAAAACAAAAGATGTTGATAATCTTAACCGACATTCTCCTATCTTGATTTTTTTTACCCTACCTCACGATAAAAACTATAAAGGGTGTGTAGAATATATTTCAAATGGGCTGGTTGAATTTTGCAAAATTACAGACAGACACCCAAATGATGAGCCTTTAAAGTTCATTCAATCTCTACCCTTAGATGATTTAATTTCTAGCGGTGGCAATTTTTTGTCAAAAAAAACAACCAAGATGGTAATCGTGGTGCTTATCGCCACTATCGTTTTGATTATTTTAAAAAATTGTATTTCCCCCACTCCCAACTCCACACAAGAGATTGATTCATCAACAACACAAGAGATTGATTCATCAACAACACAAGAGATTGATTCATCAAGGGCGAATTACAATTCGCCCCTACCTCCCGAAAAATAATTATAGAATAATCAATAAGTTAACATTTTAAGTTGAGAGTGAGATATTTCTTAATTTATCAAGGAATTAAATATGTTTTATCATGATTTAGATGATTTACCAGCCCAATATCCAGAGCATTTGATTTTAATTGACGAAAGCCAGTTTAATGAATTGAAGCAAGATAAAAAAAATAGTGGTTTTTTGCTTGCAAAGGACAAGCATTATTTGATTGTCCCAAGCATTCAAGAGGCACAAAACCACCCTATAACCAAAGAATTGGCAAATCAAAATAATTTAAAGCCAAATACGCTACTTCTATTGAATGAAGATGAAGGAGTGAAACGCTATTTGCCTTACGATGTGCTTATAGAAAAAAGTCTTGAATTTCAAATGCTCCAATTTACAGAGCTTTGTCAGCATTTGGGGGCAAAAAAAGTGGAGCTTATTTATGAAGCAAGTTCCAATGAAAAGTCCAAGACTTCTGCCGAAGCGAGTACTACGATTAAGAGTGCAAATGTAGGTGCGAGAGCAAGCCATCAAAACGAATCATTAAATAATGCAAAGACGAGCAAATTAAGTACTTTTGATGGCAAACATATAAACCTTACTAAGGCAGAAGAGTTGATGAAAACGGGCATTTTTGATGGCAACAATCCAGTAATTGCTTTTTATAATACCGCTAGAAACCAAACCAATAAAATGCAAACACAACATATTGAATTTTCTGCCAGTCAAAAACTGACCAAGCAGCTAAAAGCATTTGCCAATGCCGATGTGCCATTTTTAAAAACAATTGCCAATGCTGAATTTGAAAGAGAAGTTGAGCAAGTGCAATCTTGGAAGGTGGCTTATAAGGTTGAATTTTAAATGGTTTGAAGATAAAAGCATATTTATAAATATGCTTTTTACTGTTTATTACGCCAAAATCAATGCTCCCTTGTACTTCTAAACTCCACTTCTGGATACCGCTCTTGCATTAACTGCAAATTGACACGACTGGGGGCAAGATAAGTCAGATAACCACCGCCGTCTACCGACAGCTGGTCGTGGGATTTTTTCTTAAATTTTTCAAAAGCAACTTTATCATCAGAGTAAACCCATCGCACCGTTGCAATGCTAATCGGTTCAAAGGTGCATTGTACTTTATATTCTTCTAATAATCTGTGTGCCACCACCTCAAATTGTAGCACGCCCACCGCCCCCAAAATCAAATCGTTGTTGATTTGGGGCATAAATACCTGAGTTGCCCCCTCCTCTGAGAGTTGTTGTAAGCCTTTTTGTAATTGCTTGGATTTCATCGGGTTTTTTAGCACCACACGGCGAAACAGTTCAGGGGCAAAGTGCGGGATGCCTGTAAAATTTAGGGTCTCGCCACTCGTGAAACTATCGCCAATTTGTATCGTGCCATGATTGTGCAGACCAATGATATCACCAGCATACGCCTCATCTAGCGTCTCACGGTCGCCTGCCAAAAACATGAGAGCATCCGACACTCGCACCTCTTTGCCAAGACGCACATGGTTCATTTTCATGCCACGCTCGTATTTGCCCGAACACACTCGCATAAAGGCGACACGGTCTCGGTGCTTAGGGTCCATGTTGGCTTGGATTTTAAAGACAAAACCTGTAAAGGCAGGTTCGTCCGCTTTGACGGTGCGTTCTATTGCCACATGGTCTTTGGGGGGTGGTGCGTATTGGGTCAGCACATCCAAAATCATGTTTACGCCAAAATTGCCTAACGCCGTACCAAACAGCACAGGCGTTTGTCGCCCTGCCAAAAATTCACGCTCATCCCAATCTTCATACGCCATTTGGGCAAGTTCAATGTTTTCTATAAATTCATCCCACAAAATCTGCCCAAGTCGCTCCTTGATGTCGGCATGGTCATAGCCATCTTTACTCTCAATCTCTACAATTTGTGAACCAAAGCCTTTTTTATAAAAGTAAGTCTTGTTATCCACAAAACTATATACCCCCACAAAATCCTGACCCATACCAATGGGATAAGCAAAAGGCACGCATTTGATTTTTAGGACACTTTCAATCTCATCAAGCAAGGCAAGCGGATTTTGAATCTCACGGTCAAGTTTATTGACAAATGAGATGATGGGCGTATCACGCATGCGACACACCTCCATAAGCTTAATCGTCCGCTCCTCAACGCCCTTAGCACCGTCAATCACCATAAGGGCAGAGTCCACAGCGGTCAGTGTGCGGTAGGTATCTTCTGAAAAATCGGCGTGTCCTGGGGTATCTAGCAGATTAACCACATGATTTTTATAGGGAAATTGCATGACTGATGTCGTGATAGAGATGCCACGCTCTTGCTCCATGCTCATCCAATCGGATGTGGCGTGGCGGTCGGCTTTGCGTCCACGCACCTCGCCTGCTACCTGAATTGCCTTGCCCCAAAGTAGTAGCTTTTCGGTCATGGTGGTTTTACCAGCGTCGGGGTGGCTGATGATAGCAAAAGTTCTGCGAGCCTTTATTTCATTGGTTAAATTGGTTGTCATTTCTTGCCTTTTTGTAGATGATGCATACATTGATGTGTACGGTGAGATACAAAAATTAAAATCAGTCAAATAAAATGAAAATTATTATACCATAAATCACATCAAGTGATGACACGATTACAGTCGCTTAGGTAGCAACACCATGGTACAAAATACTCACCCAAGCACTTGTTTTATCACAACTTAAGATACCAAAACATGCCAAACCTAGATTGATGCTGTATTTTTATCTTGTTATCCAAGCTGTATCTGCTCTTTTAAGCCAAAACCCATCCAAGCGGTGGGCTTTTTAATATCCAATGCCCCAAGCGGTGATTTTTTGGTTATAATATCAAATTCTTCATCCAATTTTTAAATCCAATGACTGCCATGACAAATGCCACTTACCCAGATATTAACAGTATCCCAAGTCTTGCCAAACTACCCACAGACCAAGTTGATACCACTCGTCCGCCTGTGATTTTGGTAGACGGTTCTTATTATTTATTTCGCTGCTTTCATGGTCTACCACCGCTATCAAATTCTCAAGGATTGCCAACCAATGCCATCCGTGGCGTGCTAAATGCACTCAACAAGCTGATTAAGAAATATCATCCCACCCATATGGCAGTTGCATTTGATACCAAAGCGCCCACTTTTCGCCACAATTTATCCGAAACCTATAAAGCACATCGCCCTCCGATGGACGAAGCGTTACGCATCCAAATTCCTTATATTCATGAGATGATTGAAAAACTGGGTATTGCACTCATCAAGATTGACGGCTTTGAAGCGGATGATATCATCGGCACATTGGCCTATCAAGCCTGCCAACAAGGCCATCGGGTCATCATCTCCACAGGCGATAAAGACATGGCTCAGCTGGTGAATGATTGTGTAATTCTTGAAGACAGTTTTACTGGCAAGTTGACTGATAACGCAGGTGTGATAGAAAAATTTGGCGTGGCCAGTGAACAAATTGCTGATTATCTGACCTTGATGGGTGATGCGTCTGATGGTATCTCTGGTATTCCTAAAGTTGGTCAAAAAACAGCGGCCAAATTACTCAACGAATACCAAAATATCGATGGTATTTTAGCCAATCTTGCCAATATCAAAGGGGCGGTTGGTAAAAGCATTGCCGACAATCAAGACAGTATTCCACTCAATCGCATTTTAGCGACCATCGTTACCAACCTAAAACTTGCCATAAGCTTTGATGATATTACGCTTGACCACAGCCAAGAAACAACAATCAAGCGTGCGCCTGCCTTGTATACACTCTTTGAAGAATTAGAATTTAAAAAAGAAATGGCTCAAACCGCCGAGCTGCTTAATTTGCCCCAGCAGCCAACCGATAAAGCCTTATCTATTGATACTCATGACAACACCCCCTCAAGCCAAACCCCAATACCGCCCATCAAAGATATCTCTTATCACACCATTACAACCCAACAGGATTTTACCAAACTTTTGGATAAATTAAATCACACGCCCTACTTTGCCATTGACACCGAAACCACCGATATCAATTGGCAACACGCCAAACTGGTTGGCATTTCGGTGAGTACCGCTGATTATGAAGGCTACTACATTCCTGTCGGTCATACAGAAGATTTTGATGTTTTGCTTGATAATCAGTTGCCGATTGATACCGTATTATCAGCATTTAAACCCATTTTAGAAAATCCAAATATCGGTAAAATCGGGCAACACCTAAAGTATGATGCCCATATTTTTAAAAAGTATGGCATCAACATATCTCCTTGGCAAATGGATACCATGCTTGCCAGCTATGTCATCAACGCTGCTGCAACTCGTCATGGTATGGATGCACTGGCTAAGCATTATTTGGGCGTACAGACCACAACTTTTGAAGATGTTGCAGGCAAAGGCGCCAAACAGCTTAGTTTTGATAAGGTCGCCATGGATGCAGCAAGCCAGTATGCATGCGAAGATGCGGATATTACTTTTCGGCTATTTAATAGATTTAATCAACACATCAATCAAGATAAAACGGCTGCCCAACTGTTATACCATCTAGAAATGCCCACCGCCCAAATTCTAACCCAAATGGAGCATGATGGTATTTTAATTGACACTGATTTTTTGGGGCAATTATCAGATGAATTTGATAAAAAAATTATGGCACTACAAATTGAGGCTGAACGCATTGCAGATGAGCCGTTTAATTTGGCAAGCCCAAAACAGCTTGGTGAGATTTTATTTGAAAAATTAGGCATTGCAGGCGGTAAAAAAACCAAAACAGGGCAATACGCCACTTCAGAAGCTGTATTATCAAAAATCGAACATCCGCTGATTGATGTGGTACTTGAACATCGCAGCTTATCAAAACTCAAAAGCACCTATACCGATACGCTGGCAAACGCCGCTGATGAACAAGGTCGAGTCCACACCAGTTATCATCAAGCACTTACCAGCACAGGTCGCCTGTCATCATCCGATCCAAATCTACAAAATATCCCCATTCGCACAGATACGGGGCGGCTGATTCGTGAGGCGTTTATCGCACCAAAAGGTCGTATGATTTTGGCAGCAGATTATTCACAAATTGAGCTTAGGCTGATGGCTCATTTTAGCGGTGATGAAAGCTTGATTCGTGCTTTTAATCATAATTTAGATATTCATACGGCAACCGCCGCCGAGATTATGAGTAAAGATATCAGCGAGGTGACACCAAGTGAGCGACGCGCTGCTAAGGCGGTTAATTTTGGGCTATTATATGGCATGAGTGCGTTTGGGCTTGCCAAACAGATTGGGGTTGATCGAGCCGTTGCCCAAGATTATATCAAGCGGTATTTTGCACGATATCCTGCCATTGCAGAGTATATGGAGCGTACCAAGACGATGGCAAAACAGTTAGGCTATGTGCAGACCATTTTAGGTCGTAAACTCTACTCACCTGATATCCAAAGCAGTAATCGTATGATTAAAGATGCTGCCGAGCGTGCAGCCATTAATGCGCCATTACAAGGCTCAGCTGCTGAGATTATCAAACTTGCCATGATTGCGGTGGATGAAGTATTACCCAAAGATGATGCCAAGTTGTTACTACAAGTGCATGATGAGCTGGTTTTTGAGGTTGATACTGACAAGGCACATGATATCGGCAACCTGATCAAAACAGCAATGCAAAATGCCCTAACCGATACAGCAAAAAAGCTGGGCTGGGCGGTTGATTTTGCTGTCCCGCTCGTGGTTGAAATAGGTATTGGTGAAAACTGGGAGCAGGCACACTAAAGCCATCATCTGAAACTGTACAATGTGCGACTAAATTGGTCGCATATTTTGTACTTTTTTATATTAACTTGATTAATCCAATTTTAACCAATAAAAAGCAACAAGCTGCATCGTCACCAATGCAGCTTGCTACTTTACATGATTTTACCACCGTAAAATCTATATCCTTATCAGCCTTCCATGAATAGCACTTCATCCTTGCCCCAATCCATCAGGGTTCTCCTTTGCTATGAGTGTATTATGCAATAAAACCATGCTGATGAAAATACGCCAAAATCGTCAAACTTTGTGCGATATTTCCTACAAAACTCCCAAAGTGCATAAAAATAGCTAGGCTTGTACCCATGCACCATCACGCCAAACCAAGGCAAAACGGGTCGCTTTACCGTCTTTTTCTGAACCAACATATTGCTCTTGATTTTTACGGCTCCATCGTAAAATTGTTGGGTTACCAACATCATCTGCATCTGGTGCATCAAACAAATAATAAAATTTTGGCTCAAGCTGATCTTTAATCTCACGAAGCTCACTTAGCTTTGGTGGACGAGTTTCACGAACTTTGGGAAATTTGGATGCCGCCAAAAATAGCCCTGCTGCACCTTCACGCAGCACATAATGGTCATCAAATTTTTGTGAACGCAGCTTGGGCATATCAATGGGCGTCATACGAGGAGGAGCTGCCTGACCATTTTTGAGTACTTTTCGGGTATTATCACACTTTCGGCAAGCAAAATATGCACCAAAACGCCCCGTTTTAAGCTCCATTTGACCATCGCATTTATCACAATCAATGGTTGGTGCATCACTGGTTGCACCCCCAATCTCAAATACGCCTTTTTCAAGCACATGACCATCACAATCAGGGTTATTGCCACAGATATGCAGCTTTAGCCCACCGTCGACAATGTAGCCATCCATTGCAGTATTGCATTTTGGGCAACGCTTTTTTTCCATGAGGGCGTTAACCTCTGCTGAATCATCATCAGCATCAAACTCAAATGCCGATACTGGCATCAAATTTTTGGTACCTTTACAGCGTTCTTTGGGTGGTAGATTATAACCTGTACAACCCAAAAATACACCCGTTGAACCTGTGCGTATCTGCATTGGGCGATGACATAAATCACAGTGAATATCAGGCACATTGGTTGGATTATTAGGACGCATGCCATCGGTGGTCTTGGCATAATCAAGCTTGTGTTTGAAATCATGATAAAATCTGTCAAGCACCGCTTTCCAATCTTCCTCGCCAACCGCCACCTCATCAAGCTTATCTTCAAGCCCTGCGGTAAAGGCATAATCCATCAAATCAGGGAAACTTTCTACCAATCTTTCTGTCACAATGTCGCCCATTTTTTCAGCATATAGGCGTTTATTTTCAAGCTTAACATAGCCACGCTCTTGAATGGTTGAGATAATAGACGCATAGGTTGATGGTCGCCCAATGCCAAGGCTTTCAAGCTCTTTGACTAAGCTTGCTTCACTGTAGCGAGCAGGCGGGCTGGTGAAATGCTGTGTTGGCAAAATCTCAATCAAAGGCAACTTTTCACCCACTTTAACAGCAGGCAGTAAGATATCATCAGTCTTGGCAGGTGGCTGCACCTTTGTATAGCCTTCAAAAACCAAAGTCCGCCCTTTGGCTTTAAGCTCTATATCACCAGCGGCAACCATCAAATTGACTGACTGATAGCGTGCTGGCATCATTTGGCATGCCACAAACTGCCGCCAAATCAACTCATAAAGACGCTGAGCATCACGCTCCATGCCAGTCAGTTGCGAGGATTTTACCAAAACATGAGAAGGTCGAATCGCTTCATGCGCCTCTTGAGCATTTTGTTTATTACCATAAAAATTGGGCTTTTGGGGCAAATAGTCATCACCAAAATGATCTGTAATGTATTCACGCACCAAATTTAGGGCATCTTGGCTCAAAAAAGTAGAGTCGGTACGCATATAAGTAATATGCCCTGCTTCATACAAACGCTGTGCCAAAATCATAGTTTTTTTGACACTAAACCCAAGTCGTGTACTGGCGGCTTGCTGGAGCGTTGAAGTGATAAAGGGTGCTGATGGACGAGACTGAGTGGGTTTTTCTTCAATCGCTGACACAATAAAGTCTGATGAGCCTAACGCCAAAACAACTTCATCGGCTTGTGCTTTATTGCCAAGTTTTAGCGTTTTACCATTTTTTTTGACCGCTTCAAGGTTTAGCGTCTCGCCTGCTGCGGTATTATTGGTGTGAATTTTCCAATATTCAACAGGGACAAATGCCCGAATTTCTCGCTCACGCTCAACCACCAAACGAGTTGCGACACTTTGCACTCGGCCCGCTGACAGACCTCGTGCAATCTTTGCCCAAAGTAGCGGTGATACCATAAAGCCCACCACACGATCCAAAAATCTGCGAGCTTGCTGTGCATTGACACGATCAATGTTTAATTGATCAGGATGCTCAAAAGCAGTTTGGATGGCTGTTTTGGTGATTTCATTAAATACCACACGGCTGTATTTATCATCACTGCCGCCAATCACTTCTTTTAAATGCCACGCAATCGCCTCGCCTTCTCTATCTAAATCGGTGGCAAGATAAATTTTATCGGCCTCTTTGGCAAGTGCTTTTAGTTCACGAATCACCTTGGTTTTGTTTGGCAATATCTCATACACCGCCGCCCAGTCATGTTCAGGGTCAACACCCATACGGCGAACTAATGCTTTTTGGGCTTTTTCTTCACGAGACAAGCCAACATCTTGGGTTTTGTTGGTTTTGGTCGCACTGCCACCAACGGGTAGATCACGCACATGACCCACTCTTGAACGCACCACATAGTCTTTTCCCAAATATTTATTAATGGTTTTGGCTTTTGCAGGCGACTCCACAATCACTAAGGATTTGCCCCGAGCATTGGCTTTGGTCAATGCTGCCTCAGCTTTGGTGGTCGTTTTTTTAGAAGTTGCCATGATGATGCCTTTATTTAAATTTACTAAATATCTGAGAATTTATCCAAAATCCCTAGGATAAGTGGGTATCCATGTGCATTTATAGGGTGCAAATGTGGTTTTGTCAATCATTTTATAAAAATTTGCTCAAAGTTTTGCAAATCACCAAGCACGCCCATCAGGGTGACTTACCACCATCAATCAATTTTGCCCAAGTTGTCAGCTGGGTTTTGATGTCATCTAAGTCGGATTGAGCTTTTGTTTTATCCAGCTTATAAGCCTTGTGGCTGTACTGATATTTATCATCCAACCAGTAAAGTGAGATATGATTTGCTTTCATTGACAGTCCCAAAACTTGAGCCTTGATATGTTCAGGCAGATGTATGGGCTGCTCATCAAGGCGGCGTACTTGTGTCAGCATCTTTGGCGTATAAAACTGCTGCGGTATCAGACACCAACAATCTGCCATGATATGATATTGAGCCATTGGTAGCCTAAGGTCTTCTATGATGACAGTGTACTGAGCAACCCAAGGCATGCTATCTGCTCTAGCATACGCATCTTTTTTGGCGGGTTTAAGCGTATCATACCTATCTTTAAGCCAATTTGGGCAAGTAATCAGCTTGGGAAAAATACCAAAATGACGCGCCATCAGCCGAAAATCTGCCACTCGCATTTGATTGGCATTGGGGCGAGCTGCCATAAAATTGCCCACCAAAAAACCAGCAACAACAAGCACAACAATAATAGCGATACTTTCGCTTGATAGTGACATCATATCATCCTACAAAAGCAGCTGACGCTTGCCGCTGTTATCCATCGATGAGACCAGTCCACGCTCTTCCATTTGATCAAGCAGACGCGCAGCACGATTGTATCCGATGCTAAACTTACGCTGCACCGATGAGATGGATGGCTTTCGAGTCTCAACCACAAAAGCCGCTGCCGCCTCATATAACTCATCGCCTGCAACGCTACCACCTGCATCACCGCTACCTTCACCTTCAAAAGAATAACTGTCAGATAAATCAATATAGTCAGGCTTGCCACGCTCACGCCAAGCATCACAGACTCGATTGACCTCATCGTCATCCACATAAGCACCATGTACACGCTCAGGATGATTTTTACCCGGCCCAATGAACATCATATCGCCATGCCCCAACATATCCTCAGCACCACCTTCTTCGATGATTGTGCGACTATCAACTTTAGAACTGACACGCAGTGCAACACGAGCAGGAATGTTCGCCTTAATCAAACCTGTTACCACATTCACCGTCGGACGCTGGGTAGCAAGCAATAAATGAATACCAGCGGCGCGTGCTTTTTGTGCCAAACGCACAATCGGCTCTTCGGCAGTTTTACCAAGCTGCATGATCATATCGGCAAATTCATCCGCCACAATCACAATCGTTGGCAGTGGCTTAAGCTTGGGCGGCTTATCTTGGCTGACACTTTGATTAATGTGCCATAAAGGGTCATAAATTGGTTCACCCTCAGCTTCGGCGGCTTCTACTTTTTTATTAAATTCGCTGATTTTACGCACTCGAAGCTTACTCATCAGCTGATAACGGCGTTCCATTTCATTGACACACCAAGTCAACGCAGCAACCGCATCTTTCATATCAGTGATGACAGGAGTCAATAGATGCGGAATATCGCCATAGTTGGCAAGTTCAAGCTGTTTTGGGTCAATGAGTACAAGTCTAAGCTCATCGGGCGTGTATTTTAGTAGCATGGATAATAAAAATGAGTTCACCAATACTGATTTACCCGACCCTGTCGTACCTGCCACAAGCATATGGGGTGCTTTTGCCAAATCAGCAATCACAGGCTTGCCGCTAATGTCTTTACCGACAGCGATGGCAATTTGGTTATTTGGGCTTTGATAATCTTTAGTATCCAACAGCTCAAGCAAATGCACCATCTCACGCTTTTGATTGGGTACCTCAATACCAATATACGGCTTACCTGGAATCACCTCAACCACACGCAAAGATGCTTTGGACATCGAACGCGCCAAATCCTGAGAGATGCGTGTGACTCGGCTTGCCTTGACACCTGGTGCAAGCTCAACCTCAAAGCGTGTGACCACAGGGCCGACCATGGCTGAGACAACTTGAGCTTGAATATTAAATTCTTGAAGTTTAATCTCCAAAAGCTCTGAAGCTTGCTGCAGTTCATCATCGCTCACTTTAGGTTTATTGGATAAATTGGGCTTATCCAATAAATCCAGCTCAGGAATCGGTGTTAAACTCAAACGATAGCTTAAGGTATCCATCGCACGAGACTGTACAGGCGTTGCTGATTGTTTTGGTTTGGGTGTCTGATGCGTCTGCTCTTGGGTAGGCTTAGTGTCCTTGGCTGTTTTAACTTCAGTCACCTGATTTTCATCAAAGTTAGGACCAACTTTTTGAATTATTTTAAATCGCTCTACGGTTGATGGGTTATTTGATGAGTTATTATTAATGACTGTCTGGTCGGATGATCTATGTGGCTCACCCAAATGCGTTGCGTCATCCAACTTATCATGACGATACTTCATCGGGTCAGTTGTAGCTGCTTGTTGCGTTTCTTGATGCATGTTTTCTGCTTCTGCTTTGGCAGCTTGTTTGCTGGCTTCATTATCACGCTCAGCGATTAGCTCATCACGCAATCCAGAATGGCGTAAAAAACTCTCAAGCACACCTTCATGGTTCTGCGGTGTGCTTACCACCGCCGATGTAACAGAGCTTGTACTTTCATCTGGCGTGGTACTGTTTGTACTTTCTGGTTTATGCTCCAAGTCTACTTTGGGGGTGGATTTATCGCCGCCAATCCACTGAAAAACCAGACCCATCAGATAACGCCAACGAATCTCAAAGCTCAACAAAGAGATGAGGATAATCATTCCGATCAAAAGTAGTGCTGTTACCGTCTCGCCAAAAATACCAGCCAAGCTTTTTTGTAGCTCAAACCCAATCGCCCCGCCCAGACGGGTTGCAAGCAAAGCATTCGTAATATCACCAATATAAGCAAGCAAGGCACTGACAAATAACACCAACAACCCATAGGCAAATAATCTTAGTACCCAAAATAGCTTAACATGCGTCCACCATAGCCGAACCAGCTCATATGCCAGCACCAGCACAGCCACCCACGCCCCAAAACCAAATAAGGTATGCAAAATATCTGATACCCAAGCACCAAGTAGCCCACCGACATTATTAATGGTTGAATGACTGCCAACATGCGACCATGCCGAATCCGTCTGATCATAAGACAGCAGCGATAAAAATAAAAATACCAACAGTGCAATGCCAAAAATGCTAAAAATCAGTTGCTTAATGGTAGGCAGCTTACCCATAAAGCGGGCAATGGTCGGATTTTGAAATAGATTACTCATGATGACTCGTTGGCAGGCGATGGGTGTCTTTTTGACATAACTGTCTATTATAGCGAATTTGATTCAATTAGCCAAACATTTGCAAATTGTTACAAATTATCAAATAAAGCCATGCCTTCATACCGCTCATGCCATTGGCTTGTTGATTAAATTGCCTGTTTATCAAAATTAATACCAATCACCCTAAGGGCATATTTGCTTTACTGATACCCAAAGACCACCCCGAATTATTGATAATATTAATAAATATAGAAAAAATTGCGAAAAATATTTTGTCTTTATGCATTTTTGGGGTAGAATTATCTTGATAGATTTTTTTATGAAATTGTATAGATATTTTCTGACCTTTTTTAGGATTTTTCATGACTGATTCACGCCCCATTGCTCTGGACTTACAAGACATTCATAAAAGCTATGGCTCACTTGAGGTGTTAAAAGGTGTGTCTTTGACCGCATACGATGGTGATGTGATCAGTATTTTAGGCTCATCAGGCTCTGGTAAGTCCACCTTGCTTCGCTGCATCAATCTGCTTGAAAAGCCCACCTCGGGAAAAATCATTGTCGGTCAAGAGACATTAAAACTTAAACCACATAAAGGCGAATTGGTCGCAGCCGACAATAAACAACTTGAAAAGCTACGCTCAAAAATCGGCTTTGTATTTCAAAATTTCAATTTGTGGCCGCACAAAACCATTTTACAAAATATCATCGAAGGCCCTACGCAAGTGCTTGGTATCTCAAAAGCTGATGCCATCAAAGATGCCGAACAGCTTTTGACCAAGGTTGGTCTTTTGGACAAAAAGGATGCCTATCCTGATAACCTATCAGGTGGTCAGCGTCAGCGTGTGGCAATCGCTCGCTCGCTTGCCATGCAACCACAAGTACTGCTGTTTGATGAACCCACCTCAGCACTAGACCCTGAGCTGGTCAATGAAGTACTTGCTGTCATGCGTGAGTTGGCTGACGAGGGTCGTACCATGCTCATTGTCACGCACGAGATGCGTTTTGCTCGTGAAGTCTCAAGCAAAGTGGTATTTTTACACCAAGGTCGCATTGAAGAAATTGGCACACCAAAAGAAGTATTTGACAACCCAAAATCTGCGCGTGTACGAGAATTTATGGCATCACACCGCTAATTTTATTGTCGCCAATTTTTATTAACCCAAGGAGTTATCATGATAAAACCATTTGCCACTTTGGCAACTGTTGCTTGTGTTACTTTGGTGGGTTGTACCAAAGAAGAAACCAGCACCCAAACAACAGCACCCACTCAGCCAAGCCAAAAAAGCATTGTGATCGCAACTGAAGCCGCCTACCCTCCATTTAATGACACTGGTGCCAGCGGTCAGATTATCGGTTTTGATGTGGATGTGATGAATGCCTTGTGTGCCGAAATGAACGCTCACTGTCAGATTATTGCTCAGGATTGGGACGGCTTAATCCCAAGCTTATTGGCGGGCAAATATGACGCCATCATTGCAGGCATGTCCATCACCCCAGAGCGTCAAGCACAAGTGGATTTTTCGGACTCTTATTTTTCAAATACGATCGTTTGGCTTGCTAAAAGTGATGGCAGTTTTGATCCAAATGACATCACCAATCAAACCCTTACCAGTCAGCGTGGTACTACTGGTGCTGCCTATATCACCGAAAAATATGATGGTCAAGATGGCAACCGTGTTCAGTTGCATGACACCTACACCAATGCTTATTTGGACATGAAAGCAGGACGCAATCATGCGGTCATGGCTGAAAAAGTATCGGCTATTGACTGGCTAAAGCAAGAGGGCAATGGTGAGTTTGGCATAATCGGCGAAGAGATTGATAATAACGATCACTTGGGCATCGCCGTACGCAGAGGCGATAGCCTAAAAGCTGAGTTTGATGCAGCTTTAGCAAAAATCAAAGAAAGCGGTAAATTGGCAGAAATTGAAAAAGCCCACTTTCAATCAGATGCTTTTTAAGTTTGGCATACCTACTTTTGGGTGTGTCGATTATCCATTCTTGCATATTAAGCATATTAAGCATATTAAGAGGTTATCATGAAAACCGTGTTAAAATTTACCACAGCCACACTTTGTGTTTCTTTACTTACTGCTTGTAGCAATGAGCCTACGACCAATACCAAAACTGTTGCTACATCTAACAGTTCAACCACCCAAAAAGAATTGATCATCGCTACCGAATCTAGCTTTAAGCCATTTAGCTATCTTGACAAGCAAGGTCAATTGGTCGGCTTTGAGATTGATTTGGCAAATGCACTATGCAAGCAGATGCAAGCAGATTGTCAAATCGTAAGCCAAGACTGGGACAGTCTGATTCCAAGTTTGAACGCCAATAAATCCGATGCCATCATGGCGGGTATGTCCATTACCGAAGAACGCCTAAATGCGGTGGACTTTAGTGAGCCTTATTTTGATAATACGCTTGTTTTGATTGGTAAAAAAGACAATGCCGCCACCATCAATGACATCGCTGGTAAAGCTGTTGCAACCCAGCAAGCAACTGTTTCGGCTAAATATCTTCAAAAACATTATCCAGACACCATCATCAAAACTTATGATAAGCAAGACAACGCTTATCTTGATTTGACCGCTGGGCGGGTTGATTTTATGTTGTCTGATGTCGTGCCTGCTGCTGACTGGCTTGCCACTGAAGCTGGCTCTGAATTTGAAATCAAAGGCTCGCCCATTGATATCGGTGATAAAGTAGGCATCGCTGTGCGTAAAGACAGCAGTCTAAAAGCGGATTTTGACGCTGCACTTGTCAGCCTAAAAACTAATGGCAAATATGATGAGATTGTTGCCAAATACTTTAACAGCCAAGCATTAGGTCAATAATTTTAAGCCGATGGTGTTTGATTTTAGTCAAGTCACGCCACACCATCAAAAATTTAAGTCACACCAAATCAAGGAGTAGATTGTGAAATTTAAAATATTTGGACTCATAGCAGCCATTGTTGGTACATTTAGTCTATCAGCGTGTAGCGGTCAAAACGAACAAAGCACAAAAGCCAGTGGTGACACCTTGCGTATTGCGACCGAAGGCACTTATGCACCATTTAACTACACCAATCCAGATAGCAGTTTGGGCGGCTTTGATGTGGATATCGCCAATGCGTTATGCAACAAAATGCAAACCAAATGCCAAATCATTGCCCAAGATTGGGACGGTATCATACCAGCGTTAAAAACAGGTAAGTTTGATGCCATTGTTGCAGCAATGTCAGTCACCCCTGAGCGTAGTGAGCAGGTGGATTTTAGTGAACCTTATTTTGTCAACTCTTTGGTATTTTTGGCAAAAAAAGGCTCAAATTTTGATCCGACCAGCACCAATGTCATCAATAATGCCAAAATTGTTGCTCAGCGTTCAACCATCTCAAGCCAATGGTTAACCCAAACTTATCCAAACAGCAAGCCACAGCTGTACGATACACTGGACAATGCTTTTATTGATTTAGGTAATGAGCGTGCTGATGCTATGATTTCTGATAAACTGCCAGCACTAACTTGGCTTAGCTCGGACTTGGGTCAAAATTTTGAAATCAAAGGCGGGGACATCGATATCAATGATAAAGTCTCAATTGCTGTCAATAAAGGCAATACCGAACTATTACAAAAATTCAATGAGGCTTTGGCTGCAATCAAGGCTGATGGCACCTATAAACAAATTGTCATTGAACACTTTGGTGAAGCAGGTATGCCAACTAACATTGAACAATGAATAAGACTGCCAAAAAGGCATAAAACGCTGTACTTTCGGCGATAAAATCCATCGCCGAAAGTTGCTTTTTAGATGGTAATTTGATTTTTGCGACACCATCTTTTCATGATTGCTAAGCAGGTTGCTTAAAATAAGACGAACCACAGCAATCAACTGATGGTATTTTATAATTTAAGGTACTGGCGTGTTTGACTTACAAGGCTACGGCCCAATTTTATTGCAAGGTACAATTCTGACCATAAAGCTTGGGCTTGCCAGTTTGGTGTTTGGTCTGTTATTCGGTTTGCTTGGTGCACTTGCCAAGCTTTCTGGCGTTTGGATATTACAAAAAATTGCCGATGCCTATACAACAATCGTCCGTGGTATACCTGAGCTTTTGATGGTTTTTTTCATCTTCTTTGGCGGTAGTATCATTTTAGCCACCATTGCAAAGCAAATGGGCTATACAAGCCGTATTGATGTGAGTCAATTTTGGGCAGGCGTTACTGCCTTATCTATCATGTTTGGTGCTTATGCGACCGAAGTTTTTCGCATGGCAATTCAAGACATTCCCAAAGGACAATGGGAGTCTGCCCAAAGCATCGGTATGACGCCAATACAGACATTGACACGCATTATTCTACCTCAAATGTGGATGGTAGCACTGCCTGGTCTTGGCAACTTAACTTTGGTACTACTCAAAGATACAGCCTTGGTTTCGTTGATTGGTTTACAAGATTTGATGTATTTTGCACAGCGTGCGGCACAGTCCACCCAAAAACCTTTTACATTTTATTTAGCTGCTGCTTTTATCTATTTGGCTTTGACTTCGGTGATTACGCTTTTTATCATGTGGTGTGAATCTCGTGCCAACCCTGCTGCACGGTATGCCAAGCTACTTCACAAACGCTCAGGGGGTCAATCATGAATTGGAATTGGCAAGCAATTATTAACTATTTTCCAGATTTACTCGCAGCATCGGTTACGACCATTGAGCTTGTGGTCCTGTCTTGTGCTTTGGGTCTTGTATTTGGTGTGATTCTTGGGCTATGGCGACTGTCTCCAGTATTGTGGCTTCGTGCCATTCCAGCGACTTATATTTTTTTCTTTCGTGGCACGCCTTTATTGGTTCAGATTTTTTTAATTTACTATGGCTTGGGGCAGTTTACCGCACTCAAAGAGTCCTTTCTTTGGGATCCAATTTTTAGTCAAGCATACTGGTGTGCCATCATCGCCTTTACCTTAAATACTTCGGCCTATATCGGTGAAATCGTTCGTGGTGCGGTCATGGCTGTACCTAGTGGTGAATTGGAAGCTGCCGCCGCCATTGGTATGTCAAAACAGCAAAAATTACGCCGTGTCACCCTGCCTCGTGCCTTTGGTATTATGATACCCGCTTATAGTAATGAAGTGATATTTATGCTAAAGGGGAGTGCTTTGGCAGCATCAATTACGGTGGTTGAGCTGATGCATAAGGCACGAGACATCATTTCCATTACTTATCTTCATTTGGAGATGTTTTTTGCCGCTGGTATGATTTATTTGGTGATCAGCTGGGTATTTTTATTTATTTTTCGCCAATTTGAGCACCGTGTCAATCGTCATAAACGCTATATCCCACCTGCGGTAAATCCTAATCCACCGATTTAATTTAAGGAAGACTGATGACACTACACACCATTATTTTAGCTGCTGGTAAAGGCACACGCATGAAATCCAACCGACCCAAAGTTTTACAGACCTTGGCAGGCAAGGCTTTGGTTCAGCATGTTTTGGATACTTGTACACAAATTCAAGCAGATGGTACGATTTTAGTTTATGGCTTTGGCGGAGAGATGGTCAAAGAGGCACTATCTACCCGCCCTGTCATATTTGCCGAACAAATACAGCAGTTAGGTACAGGCCATGCAGTCAAGATGGCATTACCCCATCTGCCAAAAGAAGGTAAAAGCCTGATTTTATATGGCGATGTACCTTTAACTCAGGCCGACACCTTACAAAACCTTGTTCAAGCCAATACCAGTGGCATCTCAATGCTGACTTTAACTGTGAAACAGCCGTTTGGTTTGGGGCGGATTGTCCGAAATCAGGGCAAGGTCGTTGCCATCGTTGAAGAAAAAGATGCTGATGTGCAACAAAAATTAATCACAGAGATTAACAGTGGCATCTATTGTGTGGATAATGCGTTGCTTCACAAATACCTACCCATACTGAACAATAACAATGCTCAAGGCGAATATTATTTGACAGATATTATCAAATTGGCTGTTGATGATGGCATTGAGATTGTAACCATTGAACCTAAGTTTGCCTTTGAAATTGAAGGCGTGAATGATCGTATTCAGCTTGCTCATCTTGAGCGAGATTTTCAATCACACCAAATTCATCAATTACAAATCGCTGGCGTACAGTTTGCCGACCCAAACCGTGTCGATATTCGTGGCAAATTGACCTGCGATCGAGATGTTTTTATTGATATTAATACAGTATTTGTCGGTGATGTCCATCTGGGCATGGGCGTGCAGATTGATGCAGGCAATGTCATTACAAATAGTCATATTGGCAACCAAACACACATTAAACCCAACTGTGTCATTGATGATAGTATGATTGGTCAAAATGTTACCATTGGACCATTTGCCCATCTAAGACCAAAAACCATACTATCAGATGATGTCAAAATTGGTAATTTTGTAGAAACCAAGAAAACAACCGTGGGTGTTGGCAGCAAGATTAACCATCTAAGCTATGCTGGCGATAGTATCATCGGGCAAAATGTGAACATCGGTGCTGGTGTGATTACCTGTAACTATGATGGCATCAATAAGTTTACCACCACAATTGGTGATCGTGCGTTCATCGGCAGTAATTCAAGCTTAGTTGCTCCTGTGACTGTCGGTATGGGTGCAACAATCGGTGCAGGATCAGTCATCACCACAGATGCCAACGACAATGCTTTGACCTTGGCTAGAGCGAAACAAGCCACCATTATCGGTTGGTCACGCCCCAAAAAAAATTAAGTTTAGTACTTTGGTATTAATTTTCAACTTAATCATGAAAAAGTTTTTATCTTCAATAAAGGCCAGCCAAACCAAAGGTTAAAGCATAAAATCCAAAAGCTGGTCATTATTATGCCTAAAAGTCATACCATTTGAACAAAAAATTATCAAAAAAAGGGTTTGTTAACCAAACCCTTTTTAATATTGTCTTTATAAAATGACTTAAATATGATGAAAATTCACCAAATCATCAATCTTTTTTACGACCAAAACGCTTACGCTCATTTTCGGTCAAATACCGCTTGCGGATACGGATCGATTTAGGTGTCACCTCAACCAATTCATCATCTTCGATAAACTCAAGTGCCTGCTCAAGTGTATAATCCAGTGCTGGGGTTAAAATAATCGCATCATCAGAGCCTGACGCTCGAATATTAGTCAATTGCTTGGCCTTGGTTGGGTTTACCACCATGTCATCTGAACGAGAATTGATACCAATAATCATGCCTTCATACACTTCAAGCTGTGGCTTAGCAAACAAACGACCACGCTCTTGTAGGCTAAATAAAGCATAAGCCAAACAGGTACCTGTTACCATTGATACCAGCACACCATTTTGACGCTTGGCTACCGTGCCATCTTTGACAGGACCATAGTGGCTAAAGCTGGAAGTCATAATGCCCGTGCCTGAAGTCATGGTCAAAAACGCCGAGCGAAAACCAATTAAGCCACGAGAAGGAACGGTAGCTTCAATACGAATACGACCTTTGCCGTCAACCTCCATATTAGTCAGCTCACCTTTACGGTTGCCCATCTCCTGCATGACTGCACCTTGATGCTGCTCCTCAACATCAAAAGTAACATTTTCATACGGTTCACACATGACGCCATCAATCTCTTTCATGATAACTTGCGGGCGTGATACACCAAGCTCAAAACCTTCACGACGCATATTTTCAATCAATACCGACAAATGTAACTCGCCACGACCTGAAACTTTAAATTTTTCAGGACTGTCTGTATCTTCAACACGCAGTGCAACATTATGAATCAATTCACGGTCAAGGCGTTCACGGATATTACGCGAAGTTACAAACTTACCTTCTTTGCCGGCAAATGGTGAGTCGTTAACCTGAAAAGTCATCGAGACCGTCGGCTCATCAACAGACAGTGCTGGCAGCGCTTCAACATGTTGTGGGTCACAAATCGTATCAGAGATGTTCAAAGAATCAATACCTGTAATACAGATAATGTCTCCTGCCTGAGCCGATTCAACATCAACACGCTCAAGGCCATGGTAGCCCATAATTTTTAAAATTCGTCCATTGCGTTTATTGCCATCTTTATCAATGATTGCAACGGGTGTATTTGTTTTTACAGAGCCTCTTTGAATACGACCAACCCCAATCACCCCAACAAAGCTATTATAGTCAAGGCTTGATATTTGCATTTGAAATGGACCGTCTACATCCACCTTAGGAGGCTCAACGATATCAACAATCGTCTCAAATAGTGGCGTCATATCATCAGCAAGATTGTCTGGTTCAAGTCCTGCAATCCCATTAATACCCGATGCATAGACAATAGGAAAATCTAACTGCTCATCAGTCGCATCTAAACTGTCAAAAAAAGCAAAGACTTGGTCAATTACCCAATCTGCACGAGCGGCTGGCTTGTCTATTTTGTTAATGACAACAATCGGTTCAAGTCCACGAGCAAATGCTTTTTGAGTCACAAATCGTGTTTGTGGCATGGGACCTTCTTGAGAATCCACCAATAATAATACGCAGTCAACCATCGACATGACACGCTCAACCTCGCCACCAAAATCGGCATGCCCTGGGGTATCAACGATATTGATGCGATACTCGGTGTTGGTACGCTTATCAGTCCATCGAATGGCAGTGTTTTTTGCCAGAATCGTAATCCCTCGTTCAGACTCAAGGGCATTTGAGTCCATCACGCGTTCGATTTCACCAGAACGCTCACCCAAAGCGCCTGATTGCTGTAAAAGTTTATCAACTAAGGTAGTTTTACCGTGGTCAACGTGAGCGATGATTGCAATATTGCGTAAATGCTTAATGTCGTCTGCCATAAATACTCATATAAAGATTAATAATCGTGCGATATGCCCGAACTGATAAAAAGCTTAAAAAATAACTCAATTGATGAAATCAGTCAGTTGGCTTAACTCATCTGATTTATTCAAAAGCTAAGAAAACCGCTTATTATAACATAAATCAATCTAACTGAACCAAAAATTTTACACCAAATAAAAAAGCCACCAAAAAGGCGGCTTTTTTATCGATAAGGCTTGAGAATTCAAGCTGATTACCAAATACGAATGTGCAATTATTGAACAATCATATCTTTGGTTTGATCAACGGTCGTTGTTTTGCTACCAGTGATTACCGCTTCTACACGACGGTTCATCGCTTTACCTTCAGCAGTGGTATTTGGAGCGATAGGACGATCAAAGCCATAACCAACTGCATTTAGACGGTTTGGAGCGATACCAAATTCGTTAGATAGCATTGATTTAACAGCATTAGCACGAGCTTCAGATAGACGCTGGTTGTAGCGTGCGCTTGAGCGTGCTGAATCGCGTGATGCATGGCCTTCAATGGTTGCAGTTGCATTTGGGAATTCACGCATTTGCGCAGCAACCTTAGCAACTTCTTCACGGTATTGTGGTTTGATGATTGATTTATCATAATCAAAGAATACACGCAACTCTTGACGAAGCTCTTCTACCAAATTAACTTGTACTGGGCAACCGCGTGCATCAACAACAGTATTTACTGGAGTTCCTGGGCAAGCATCTAGATGATCAGGCACACCATCTCTGTCTGAATCAACAACAATATCTTCAATTACAGCTGGTGCTTCCTCAATGACAGGCTCAGGTTCTGGTTTAGGAAGGATAACAGGTGCTGGAGCAACAACTGGTTCAGCAACAGGTTCTGCCACTGGTGCTACTGGTACTGCAGGTGCCAAACGACCACCCAAAGTTACCTCTAAACCAGCCAACGCCAAGCCTTCCCACCATTTGTTATCAAAATTATGGATAGCACGGGCTTCACCACGAAGTGCAAGAGCATCATTGACTAAGTAGCGAGCACCAAGACCTAAGTTACCGATGGTGTCTTTAGACTCAGCAACTTCTTGACCTGCTTTTACAGCTTGATCTTTTGCAATGTTTTGCCCATTGGCTACTTCTGCTGTATAACCATCAATTGCATTTACTTTAATTTTAGATTGACCTGCACCAACCAAGACATAAGGCTTAAATTTATTTGTTGGATTGTAGCCACTGAACTGCTCAGTACCAATCAAAAAGTTACCGCTGATGGTTTCTTGCTCAGCATCAAAGCGATGTGTAGATTTGTCTGAAGATTTTGCATCACGGTTAGAGATACCATATTCAACTTGGAATTGAGTTGATGGCGTAAGTTCGATACCAATCGCAGCACCAGTCCATAACTCACTGTCAAGTGCAACGCCGCCGTTGGCTGGTGCGTTGCCATCTTCTAGCTTCTTGCCAGTGCGTAAGATTTCTCGTTGATCATTGTGGGCTTCGTCAGTGTAGTGATAGCCAAGTAGTAGTGGGCTGACTGTCACACCAGCTTGAGCAGCAACTGGAGCTGCAGCAGCTGCGATGACCGCAAGAGCGATTTTATTAAATTTCATAAATTCCTCCAAGGAATGGTTGGTTTTTCAAGATTACCGCACCTATTTTAGCATAGCGATCCAAGACCTGCCAATAATCTGTTACAAAATTTTGCAGATTCTTAGTGACTAATGAGTCAAACCAATAGGTATTCATTGTGGCTTGTGGGCTTAGCTTAATGGTAAATGAATTTTTTTACAACCTTTTTTTGAACAAAAATACATAATATTACACAATAGTCATCATTATTTACGATTTTCTTTCTAACGCATCAATGATTGGTCGTTTTATCTTGAATAAAAGCCATTTTCATTGCCTTGACTGCATTATCAAGCCCCATAAATATCGCATCTGAAATTAATGCATGCCCGATATTTAGCTCATGGATACCGTCAATTTGGGCAATCGCTGCAACATTATCACGAGTCAAACCATGACCTGCATTAATCAATAATGATGATTTTTTTTGTGCCATTGCGACGGCTTTTTGAATACGGTCAAGCTCTTTATTAACAAGCTTTTGATTATTTTGTAAAGTCGCTTGAGCATAAGCTCCTGTATGCAGTTCAATCGCATCAGCCCCCAAAGCAATTGCTGCATCAATTTGATGCAAATCTGGATCGATGAATAAAGAAACCTTAATATCCGCCTGCTGAAGACTGTGTATAAATGCTTGAATATTTGATAAATTGACGATATCCAGCCCGCCTTCTGTGGTCAGCTCTTGGCGTTTTTCTGGTACTAAACACACCCATGCTGGGCGTACCTTTAGGGCAATATTTAGCATCTCATCAGTAACTGCCATCTCAAGATTCATGCGTGTGGTCAACTGCCCAATCAATTCATAAACATCCTTATCTTGAATATGTCGACGATCTTCTCGCAAATGCAAGGTAATCCCTGATGCACCCGCTTGCTCACAAATAAGTGCTCCTTTAATAGGGCAAGGATAGCCGACACCTCGTGCATTTCGTAATGTGGCAATGTGATCGATATTGACACCTAATAATGGTATATTCATCATATTCCTTAATGTAGTTAAATTGCTATTGCAAATATTGGATACTTTGTTGCCATAATGTGCGACTATGCAAGGGCTGATGGTTCAATAAATTATCCAAAACCTCCTTTTGGATTTGGCTAAATTGATCCAAAAACTCCAAAGCAAGTTCTGGCTCTTCCATTGCAGCACCCATCTGTAAAATTTGTGAGCCTGTATAACATACGCCATCAAATTGAATCTTAGGGTCAATTTGCGTCCGTACAAGATGCGCTAACATAAAACCCATTTGAGGTATAAAGCAATACATGGCATCGGCATTGATCGGCACACCATGCCCATCAACACAAAAATCCATCATAACCCCAAGCTCTGAAAACAGTCCTCTTTCAAAGCTGCGTAAGTAAAGCTTCATTGCCTGCATCTTATCTACTGCCATCAGCGATAACCGATCCAATGCATGAAGTTTGGTCATATTGGTATGATAAACTTGCCACAGCTTAGGGCAAGGACTTTCGGTGGCAAGTAGCTTATAAAGTATCTCATTCATATATAACAGTGCATACTGCACTCGCCCTGCCATCAAACCATAACTTGCTGGATTATAAGCCGCTTCGTTTGACTGTGCTGTTAGTTGCTGCACAAATTCATCTGAAAATCCCAAGCTGATTTGACCAAAGCTTTTTAATGACTTTGTACCACTTGACATAAGCCAAATGGGCGTAAACAAAGGCATGCCACGCCCACCGATACCATGTACCACGCCCTTTTCATACGAAAAGAATTGATAAATTGCCCGCTTTTCTTGATAAGGACGCTGATGAAGCAGATAGCCATTAAGCGCAGTGGCACGCATGAATGTATCTCAAAATATTTGACTTAATAACCCAAACTATTGAGGGCACGCTCATCATCACTCCAACCACGCTTAACTTTTACCCATAAAGTTAGCATGATTTTGCGGTCAAACAACACTTCCATATCTTTACGGGCATCAATACCAACTTGTTTGATTTTTGCCCCTTTATCGCCAATGATAATTGATTTTTGACCTGCACGCTCTACAAAAATTGTCGCATCAATGAATGTTACCGCTTTACGCCATTTTCCTGTTTCTGGGTCTTTATGTGCAGGCTCATCTTTAAAGGTATCAATTTGTACCGTCAAATCATAAGGCACTTCATCACCAGAGATACGCATGATTTTTTCTCGAATAATCTCTGATGCTAAAAAACGCTCTGAGCGGTCGGTAATTTGTTCAGCATCAAAAATGGCTGGTCTGATTGGCAAATACTCGCCAATGACAGACTGTAATCGATCAAGATTATGGTGACGAAGTGCAGAAACAGGGATGATATCTGCAAAATCAAAACTTTCACTAAAGCTTTCGATGACAGGCAAAAGTTTTGATTTATCTTTAACGGTATCTGCTTTATTAATGACTAAGATCACAGGCAAATTGGTCGCTGATAACTTCTCAAGCGTTAATAAATCATCTTCTCGCCATTGAATGCCATCAACCACGAACAGCACCACATCCACATCAGCTAATGCAGAAATGGCAGCTTTATTCATTCGTTCATTGATAGCACGCACCTCTTTACCGTGAATTCCGGGTGTATCAACAAACACAATCTGCCTATTTTCATCTGTCAAGATACCATGAATACGATGGCGGGTTGTCTGTGGCTTTCTTGAAGTAATCGACAGCTTTTGTCCAAGCATGTGATTCATAAGCGTTGATTTGCCAACATTGGGACGCCCAACAATTGCAACAAACCCCGCCCTAAAAGACTCATTTTTTGGTGTTGATTGATTCTCAAAAAACGCCGAAATGGTATCTTCATTGCTATGATTCTTGGTATTATCAGACATATTTTTCCTTATGATTGCACTTTGGCTAATATCTTTAAAGGCTAATATCTTTAAAGTAAACTTAACTATTAGGCAATAATTTATTTAATTGATTAATCATTCTTTCAGCACATTTTTGTTCAGCAATACGGCGGCTGGCACCTGTTTCGATAATGGGGTCAACGCCGACAACTGTACAATGGCAGCGAACGACAAACACTTGATTAGGTGCACTGCCTAAAGTTTGGATAAGTTCATAAGTTGGTAATGGTAAGCGATTGCCCTGAAGTAGCTCCTGTAGACGAGATTTGGCATCTTTGAGTACCTGTTCTTGACCCACCTCTTGAATCAGATCTTTGTACCAATCCATCACCATACGATGAATGATATTTTCACCATCACTGTTTAAATTATCTAAATACACAGCAGCAATGATCGCCTCGACTGCATCCGCCAAAATTGATGCACGGTGGCGACCCCCACCTTTACGCTCACCAACTCCCAAAATCAGGTGCCGAGACAACTCAAGGTGGTCAGCAATCTGCACGAGAGTTTCTTGGCGTACTAAAGTTGCTCGCATTCGTGTAAGCTTGCCTTCATCATGCTTAGGATACTGTGCAAATAACGCTTTTGCAATAATTAAGCTTAGCAGTGCATCCCCCAAAAACTCCAGACGCTCATAGCTTTTTTTAGGATCATAAGAACGATGGGTTAAAGCACGACAAAGTAGCGACACATCTTTAAAAGTATAACCAAGCTTAGCATAAAGCACAGGCAACCCTTGTTCAAAATCAGAAAAATAAGGCATCTGATCAGGGGTTTTGGTCACCTTTTGTGACATCTTCATGGTTTTTGGTGATTTATTTGCCACCACATACTCCAATCTTAATCAATTTTACCATTACGCCCAAAACTTGGTAATTTAAAACCTGACTCTTTATGCATCCAAATATAAGTTGCCTTACCCGACAGATTGGATTCTGGCACAAAACCCCAAAAACGACCATCATCACTACGATCACGGTTATCACCCATCACAAAAAATTGACCTTCAGGAATCACAATTGACCATTGTTCTCCATGAGAATCAACCACCTCTGGTGAGTGCTCAATTAAAAATGGTGCTTCTGCTGATGAGTTTGAATTTGCAACATATCGTACAGTATAAGTATGGTTACCCAAATTTTCGGTTTGATAGCGTGCCAAATGTTCTTCTTGACGCCCAAAACCTGCTCGGTCTGCATCGCTGAGTGTTTGACCATGAATCATATTGGGTAACATTTTATCCAATAACGCACTTGGCATTTGATAATTCACCGCCGTAGTTTCTACCTTTTCACCATTAATTGATAACACCCCACGATTAAAGCTTACCGTATCTCCAGGCAAGCCAATCACGCGCTTAATAAAATAAATATTATCATTCACAGGATAACGAAAAACGGCAACATCGCCTCGTTTAGGGCTGCCCGTATCCAAAACCTTAGTATGTGTAATTGGCAAACGAAGCCCATAAGCCGCTTTATTGACAATAATAAAATCGCCTGTGTATAAAGTTGGTACCATAGAAGATGATGGGATATTAAACGGCTCAATCACAAATGCTCGTACAATCACAATCGCTAACAAAACGGGCAAAAATTCATAAGCCCACCGTACAACTGCAATATGATTGGGAGGATTACCAACCAAAGTAGCAAGCTTGGCACGGCTGGCCTGATAATCCTGATAGGCACGATGCAAATCACTTGGAGCATGAGCATCAGGTGTATAACTTTGGGCATCGTTACGCATGCCATAATTTGCTAAAGCCAGCTCAAGTTTTTGTTTATGCATTGAAAGTTGAGTTTCAGCAAACTTAACTTCTTTGGCATGATGCTTGATGGCAAAATGTTGCTTTAAGACAAGCTTATCCACCAACCAAATCAGCAAAAACGCCAAAGTTATCGGTACGATCACTAAATTAATATCAAAATTCACCAAATTCTCCTACGACAAATGCACCAAATTTATACAGCAACACACCATCAAAATCATTCAACTGTCAACTTTCAAGACTGCTAAAAAAGCCTCTTGGGGAATTTCAACACTGCCAACTTGCTTCATGCGTTTTTTACCTGCTTTTTGTTTTTCAAGCAATTTTTTCTTACGGCTGACATCACCACCATAGCACTTTGCCAAGACATCTTTACGCATGGCTTTAACCGTACTTCTTGCAATGATTTGACTGCCAATCGCTGCTTGAATGGCCACATCAAACATTTGGCGAGGAATCAACTCTTTCATTTTTTCAACCAACTGATTACCACGACGGCGTGCATGTTCTT
>ERZ1023425.29-NODE-29-length-52959-cov-11.532871_pt1 | contig 52959 bp, 42 predicted proteins | sample MGYA00380514_ERZ1023425 | MGnify/ENA primary metagenome ERZ1023425 (study PRJEB33173, sample SAMEA4830391) | metagenome | study: EMG produced TPA metagenomics assembly of the PRJEB25223 data set... | reverse complement strand
ACGTGCGATTTTTCTCATTTTTCATTGCAAATACCAAAGGCAGGCACGCCCTAGAAAATCGCTTAAAACCAAATTCGACATTCGGATTTGGTTTTTTGTTTGCTGATAAAATGGGATTGTTTTAAGGTTTATGCCTAACAAACTTGATATAACCACGGATTTGTAGAGATGTGTTGAACATGCCCTTTGATGACATTACTGCACAAGGCTACACCCAAACATCATTGTGTTTATGGTAATTTTAAAGTTTATTGGGTGTATATTTTTAAATTAAAGGAGTATAGATGGAGTGGGGCGGATGTTAGATGATTTATTTGGACAAATAAAAAATCCTTAGAGAGTATCTAAGGATTTTAAATGAATGGTGCCCGGAGCCGGACTTGAACCGGCACGCTCAAAAGAGCGAGGGATTTTAAATCCCTTGTGTCTACCAATTTCACCACCCGGGCGGATTGCTAAAAGCAATCAAAAATGGAGGCTGGGGTCGGAATCGAACCGGCGTACACGGAGTTGCAGTCCGCTGCATGACCACTCTGCCACCCAGCCATATCTTAGCCAGTCAATGAGCTAAGTGGTCGCTATAATATCATGTTTTTAAAAAATTGCAAGTATTTTTTAAAAAATTTTGAAAATTTTCGTCAAAAATTTATAAAAAAACGGTTGTATTGTTCAAAACTAGCCCAAAAAATCAAGCACTTTTTTTGGTACTAAGGTCAATAAAATTCATAACTTTTGGGATAAATTAGAGTATAATAGTCAAGTTTAGCTGTTTTAAAAAAACAGGCATTTTATCCAAAATGCAATGGCTTTAGCGTTTTGTTTTTATTGATTAATCCGTGATTTGACATCAGTCTTTGGAGTGAACATTCTTAATATAGTCAAAAAAGCAAAACCCTAAAACTCTTTTTTATGATTGCTTTGGGGTGTGTCTGCCTTTGATATTTGCAATGAAAAATGCCCGTTTAAAAAGGCAGGGGAATTGTACGTTTTTCATGTAAAAATTGATTTAAAATGTTGGGTTTTACCTTATTTTTATAAAATGTTATCGATGGTAGGCACGCCCTAATATATAGTAAGCAGGTTTTTATGAAATTTAATTTACAAGTATTAACATTTTCTGTGCTTGTGGCGACCGCCGCCCTAGTGGGTTGTGGCAAAAACGACCAAGGGGCAGGCGGTGCAGGAGCGGGTGCTGCTCAGCAAATGCCCCCAGCGACCGTAGAAGTGCAGACGGTATCCCTTCGGTCAATACCCGTGGTCAAGTCCTTCTCGGGGCGTGTGACAGCGGTTGAGACATCTGAGGTGCGTCCACAGGTGACGGGCATTATTGAGTCTGTTGCTTTCCAAGAGGGTAGTTATGTCAAGGCAGGACAAGAGTTGTACCGCCTAAACCGTGATAACTACATCAGTGCTGCCAACAGCAGTATCGCCGCCATTCAGACGGCGGAGGCGAGCCTAATTAGTGCCAGAGCCAGTCTTGCTGCCCAAGAGGCGACCCTTGCCCAAGCTCGGGCGGATTTGGCTCGTGTGGAGGGGTTGGTTGATATTGATGCGGTTTCAAAACAGCTCTACGACCAATACAGAACTGCCGTGAGAACCGCACAGGCGAATGTGGAGGCTGCCAAAGCCAGTGTCAATCAAGCCAATGCGTCAATCAACAGCGCCAAGGCAAATCGTGATGCCAGTCAGCTTGACATGAGTCGTACCATCATTCGGGCTCCGATTAGTGGTAAAATCGGCATATCGGCGGTCACCGCAGGGGCATTGGTCTCCGCCAGTCAAACCACGCCACTGGCGACCATCTCACGCACTGACATGGTGTATGTGGACATCAGTCAGTCATCATCAGAACTCCTAAGAATGCGTCAGCAGATGGCAAGTGGTCAAGCCAGTGAAGGCTCAACAGAAGTACAAATCGTCCTAGAAGATGGTGAGACTTATCCACTCATCGGGCGTTTGGCACTCTCAGATGCCAGCGTGGATGAGGCGACAGGGGCGGTCAAGCTAAGAGCAGTATTTCCAAACCCTGACGGGCTGCTCATCCCAGGGATGTATGTCAATGCCAACCTAGCCCAGTCAGTGGTGCATAACGCCATGCTATTGCCCCAAACCGCCATCATTCGCACACCCAAAGGTGAAACGCAGGTCTATGTGGTTAATCAAAACAAACAAATTGAAGTGCGTAATGTCAAGACCGCAGGCACGTTCCAAGGTCAATGGGTGGTGACCGATGGTCTAACCAATGGCGAGAGTGTGGTCGTGGTTGGCGGTGCCAAGGTCAAGCCCGAGCAAGCGGTTGAGACACGTCCATACTCACCAAATGGTCAAAATCCCCAAGGAGCAGGTCAAGCCCCCGCCCAAGGACCTGTACAGAACCCTAACCAAGCCCCCAGCCAAGCTCCTAACGCCCAAGCATCACAACAAAGTGGAGCCAGTCAAGGACAGCAGGCACAACAAGCACAGACACCAACAGCCCCTGCTCAAAACCCAGCACCAGCAGATGATAGTGACGAACAGGCAGAAGCCCAAGCGATGGCAGATGCTGCTGATGACGTGGCACAATAGGGGTAGGTGATGTCAAAGTATTTTATTGAGCGACCCATTTTTGCGTGGGTTATTGCTATTTTGATTATGCTAGTGGGTATCATTGCGGTACGCAGTTTGCCCATTGAGCAGTATCCACAGATTGCCCCGCCAACGGTGTCGGTCAGTGCCGTCTATCCAGGTGCTGATGCCGAAACGGTTGAAAACACCGTAACGCAGGTCATCGAACAGCAAATGAAAGGGCTTGATGGACTCATGTACATGTCATCGAGTTCATCAGCCAATGGTTCGGCATCCATCACGCTGACCTTTGAAAATGGCGTAGACCCAGACACCGCACAGGTACAGGTACAAAACAAACTACAAGCAGCGACCAGCTCACTGCCTGCTGATGTACAACGTCAAGGCGTATCGGTAAACAAGTCAAGCAGTAGTTTCTTGATGGTAGCGTCTTTTATCTCAGAAGATGGTAGTATGACCCAGTCGGACATTGCCGACTACATTAACTCAAACGTGGTGGACAGTCTAAGCCGTGTCAATGGCGTGGGTTCGCTAAATGTGTTCGGCTCGCCTTATGCCATGCGGATTTGGCTAGACCCTGCCAAACTGTCATCTTACTCACTCATGCCATCGGACGTCTCGGCAGCGATACAATCCCAAAACGTGCAGGTCTCAGCAGGTCAGCTTGCTAATTTGCCAACCGATCTTGACCGTCAAGTGATTAACGCCACCGTGAGTGTACAAAGCTTTTTGCAGACACCTGAAGAGTTCGGTAATATCCTAGTAAAAACCGACACGTCAGGGGCGAAAGTCTATCTGCGAGACGTGGCGGATATTGGACTAGGTTCAGAGAGTTATGCGGTAAAAACACTCTATAATGGACAAGAAGCCGCTGGTATGGGCATCATGCTCGCCTCTGGTGCTAATGCCCTAGAAGTGCGTGAAGCGGTGCAGGAGCGATTGGACGAGTTATCACAAGGCTTCCCTGCGGGGCTAAAAATCGTTGTGCCTTATGATACCACACCGTTTGTTAAGTTATCTATCCAGCAAGTCGTCATGACCTTGTTAGAGGCGATTGTGTTGGTGTTCCTAGTCATGTTCTTATTCTTGCAGAACTGGCGTGCGACCATTATCCCGACGCTTGCAGTGCCAGTGGTTATCCTAGGGACGTTTGCGGTACTGCTGTTCTTTGGCTTTACCATTAATATCTTGACCATGTTTGCGATGGTGCTTGCCATTGGTCTGCTTGTCGATGATGCCATTGTGGTTGTGGAAAACGTGGAGCGTATCTTAGAAGAAGACCCAAATATTTCGGTCAAAGATGCGACCGTTCAGTCGATGGGCGAGATTAGTAAAGTGGTTATTGGTATCGCCCTTATCTTGTCGGTGGTCTTTGTTCCGATGATTTTCTTTGGTGGTTCATCGGGGGTGATTTATCGTCAGTTTGCCGTAACGCTTATTACCAGTATGTCGCTGTCGGCAGTGATTGCACTGATTTTTACCCCTGCTTTATGTGTAACCATTTTAAAACGCCAAGCTCATAAAGACATTCATACCCAAAAAGGCTTTTTTGGTTGGTTTAATCGCTTTTTCTTTAAAGCCAGTCGTGGTTATGAGAATTTTGTTGGTAAAACCTTTAATGCCAAATGGCTCTTTGCCATTATCTATGCAGGCGTGATTGCTGTGATGGCATTGATTTTTATGCGTTTGCCAAGCTCATTTGTGCCAGAAGAAGACCAAGGTATGCTAATGACGTTGGTGCAACTGCCAGCGGGCTCAACGCTTGACCAAACCGAAGAGGTCATGGCAAAAGTGGGCGGTTATTTCCGTGAACAAGAGGCGGATAATGTAGAGTCAGTCTTTACTATCTCAGGATTTAGCTTTGGGGCAAGTGGTCAAAATGCTGGCTTGGCATTTGTCAAATTAAAAGATTGGAGCGAGCGAGCGTCCAAAGACAGCGTGGCACAGGCGATTGCAGGGCGTGCCATGGCACTAAATGTCATGATTCCAGATGCGACACTTGTGTATCCGATTGCCCCACCTGCCATTCAAGGTTTTGGTAACGCCAGTGGTTTTGATTTACAACTCCAAGACATCGGCGGTGTGGGTCATGCCAAACTGTTAGAAGCTCGTAATATGCTACTTGGCATGTCCGCCCAAAACGAGAACGTGGTCGGTGTACGTCCTAATGGTCAAGAAGACGCCCCCAAGCTCAAAGTCAACATCAACCAAGAACAAGCGGCTGCCTATAACCTAAATATGGCAACCGTCAATGCCACACTTGCCCAAGCCTTTGGGGGTAGCTACGTCAATGACTTCATTGACCGTGGTCGTATCAAAAAGGTCTATATGCAGGGCAATCCTGACAGCCGTGCCACGCCTGAGGACATCAGTAAATGGCACGTGCGTAATGCTCAGGGGCAGATGATTAGCTTTGGGGCGTTCTCAGACAGCGAATGGCAGTTTGGTAGCCCCGGTTTGAACCGTTATAATGGCTTATCATCACTAAACGTCCAAGGTGCTGCCGCCCCCGGTAAGAGTACCGGTGATGCGATGCTTGCTATGGAAGAGATGATTGCACAGCTGCCCGAGGGTATTGGCTATGAATGGACGGGTCTGTCGCTAGAAGAGCGTAAGTCAGGCGGTCAAGCATTGCCACTTTATATCATCTCTATGCTGGTGGTATTCTTATGTTTGGCGGCATTGTATGAGAGCTGGTCGATTCCGTTCTCAGTCATGCTGGTGATTCCGCTTGGGGTTGTCGGTGCGGTTATCTTTACCATGCTCCGTGGTTTTGCCAATGATGTGTACTTACAGGTGGGTCTATTGACGGTCATTGGTCTGTCCGCCAAAAACGCCATTTTGATTATTGAATTTGCCAAAGAAATCCAAGAGTCAGGCAAATCCCTAAAAGAGTCGGTCATGACAGCAGCTCGTATGCGACTGCGTCCGATTATCATGACATCGCTTGCTTTTGGTATTGGCGTGGTACCACTGATGATTGCCACAGGGGCAGGCTCTGGCAGCCAAAACGCTGTTGGTACGAGTGTGGTCGGTGGTGTTATCACGGCGACTTTCTTGGGCGTGTTCTTTATTCCGATGTTCTATGTGTGGGTGCGTTCGATTTTCCCCCACAAATATAAAAAGACAACGAATGCGGACGTTCATAACGCCTAAGCGTGGCAACCAATAGGAAGACATTGCCAAATTAGCCTGTATTGTGTATCATGACATGATTTGGGCTAATTTGGTTAAAGAGAGATATTATGAAAAATAACATAAAAACATCACGTGTGTTCATGCTAAGCACGCTTGCCTTGTTCATGACTGCGTGTAGTACCATTCCCCAAAAATCACAAAGTGTACTGGCTCAGCCAAAAGTGCCTGTAGAGTTGCCTTATGAAGTGCTTGATGCCAACACAACCATCAGCACGCCTGAGGCACCAAGTTTGGCAGGCGTGCGTTGGCAGGATTTTTATGCCGACCCTAAATTAAAAGCCTTGATTGAAATGGGTCTGACTCACAATAAAAACTTACAATCAGCCATCTTGGCGGTGCAAAGTGCCAGGGCTCAGTATCAGATCACCAATGCCAATGCCTACCCCAATATTGGCGTATCAGGTGGGGCAACTCGTGGGGCAGATGCTCGTGATAGAAATCCTAGCACCAATTATAATGTTGGACTTGCCCTGTCAAGTTATGAGCTTGATTTGTGGGGTCGGGTTGCTAGTGCCAAAGAAGCGGCACTACATGACTATCTGGCACAAAATTCCGCCAAAGACGCCGCTCAAATTTCTATCATTTCAGCAATCGCCCAAGGCTATGTCAATCTTAGTTATGCCATGGCACAACGTCAGCTCGCCCTAGAAACGTTAAAAACCCGTGAGCATTCGCTATTCATTAACAATAAGCGTTTTGAGGCGGGCATTGATGCCAAATCAACCAGTCTGCAAGCCGAAGCGTCGCTAGAATCTGCCAAATTGGCAGTCTATCAGGCAGATACTAATATCTTAAAAGCAAAAAATGCCTTGCAGTTATTATTGGGAGCCCCGATACCTGTGGAGCTATTGCCTGATTTAGGGGTAAATAATATCACCACGCAAAGTCTATTTAGTACGGGTCTGCCCAGTGAGCTGTTATACTATCGTCCTGACATCGTCCAAGCTGAACATCGCCTAAAAGCAGCAGGAGCGAACATCAATGTGGCTCGTGCTGCCTATTTTCCTAGCATTAGACTGTCAAGCAACATCGGCTATGGCTCCACTGATTTGGGGGATTTATTCAAGTCAGGGGCGTTTAGTTGGTCGGTAGGTCCATCTATTAGCTTGCCAATCTTTGATGCAGGATATAGACGTGCTAATTATGAAATGGCACAAATTGCCCAAAAAAGTGCGTTAGTGAGCTATGAAAAAGCCATTCAAACAGCATTTAAAGAAGTCTCTGATGTGCTTGCTACCCGTGCCACTATGGAGTATCAGCTTAACTCGCAGTATAAACTACAAAAGAATTATCAAGAGACCTATAACATCGCTCACGCACGCTTTCGTTCGGGGCTTGATAATTATCTTAATGTGTTAGATGCGGAGCGTTCGCTTTTTGCCAATCAGCAAAGTATTTTGAACTTGGAATTACAAAAAATTCTAAGTCAGATTGAGCTGTATCAAGTGTTGGGCGGGGGAGCAACGCTCTCGGCTGAGCAGATCACAAACTTTAACAAACAGCGTGAGGCCATGCAGACGGCGAGTCTTGCTACCGATGAGCAGATGGCAAATGCCCAAATCAAAGGGGTTAATACTGTCATTAGCCCAGAGCTTGTACAGCCTGAGCCTAATAACATCAGCGTGGTAGAGCCATCGAATGTCGATGGTGTGGCAACAAAGCTTGCCACAACCAATGATGCACAGGCGACTACCATGCCTGCCACTGGCTCATCAACAACTGCCATCACACCTGCCGATGAGAGTGAACCTGAGCAAGTAACCCCTTGATTTTGCCATCAAAAAGTCCGCAATCTGTGTTAGGTTGCGGACTTTTGTTTTGTCATAAAGTAAGCAATGGAATGAAAAATGTTATTAAAAGATGCTGTTTAAACATGGCTTTTAGGGCATGCCCGCTTACGTTTTTTCCTTGAAAAACGTGCGATTTTTCTCATTTTTCATTGCAAATACCAAAGGTAGGCACACCCTAAATTTTCATTTTATTTCAAAAAATGTTATCAATGGTAGGCACGTCCTAAGATATGAAGTGGAATGGATTGCAATTTATACACCAAAATTGCTGGCGTGATTACTTTTGTTGGTTGTCAGCGTAGATTGCCACTTGTAGCCAGATGTTTGCTTGAATGTAGTCTTGCACTTGAATCTGGCTGTTTTGTTCGTTGCTGACGGCAGCGATACGCACCACAAAGGCTTCGGCATTATGCTCACGCAAAATCGCCACATCAAAGAGTGTGATGGGCACGCCAAAAAATTCGGTGTAACTGATGCCTAATACCTGTCCTTGGCACCACGCTTCATCTTCTTGCCCAAAGGTGTCGCCAAACAGATAAATACAGCTCTCCCCAAAATTAATCTCTACAGGGGCAAGGAGTGTGTTTTCATCACCGTCTTTGGGCGTCCATGTTTTTATTTGTTCATCAATGTCATCAGGCACCACACCGCCATTATCTGCCACGATGTCATTAAAGGCACGATGATAACGAATGGCTTTGGGATTTTTGACCAATAGCGTCTCATCTTTGTTGCTTGGCTCAATGTTATACGCCCATGCACTAAAATTGGCAAAGTAGTTTTTGGGGGTTTTGTACTCATGGCGGTTGATGGCGTAGAGTTGGTCAAAGGCATAGACGGTTGTGCCATCAGCGGTTCTAAGGCGTAAAATGGCGTCAGCGGTACGCTCACAGCGAATCACTCGCTCAATCTGACAGTTCACGCCATAAGGGCTATGCACCGCAGGGTAGGCGTTGATAAAGGCGGTGGGCTTGCCGTTATCCATGGCAAGGATTTGCTTGATGTGACAAGGGGTGTCTTGTCCGAGCAAAAGGGTCTTATGGTCGGTACGCCCCACGGTCAAACCAGCGGGCAGAGTGGCGGTCTCCAACATGGCTTGGAGCCAATCTGGCACGTCATCGGCAATGTTATTGGTTAAAATTGCCCAATGGTCGCCATGCCCTGCATTTTTGTCACAAGGCAAGTCTATCTTTTGGGGTGGTACTTCATGTTTATAGTCGTAGTGAATGCTCATGGGTGTTCCCTATGGATAAATATGTCATCTTTAATAAGGGAGAATTTTAAAAAATCAAGTCATCTTATCTGGCTGATTTTCATAAAATTTTATCATCATAAATGACAAAATCCCCAAAAGCACGCCAAAATGGTGTAAACTATGGCGTCAAATTTTAAAAGGCAATTCCTATTTATGTTTCGTCCCCTTGCTTTATTTATCGGACTAAGATACACCCGAGCCGAGCGTAAAAACGGCTTTATCTCCTTTATCTCGCTCATCTCAATGATTGGGCTGACCCTTGGCGTGGCGGTACTCATCACGGTTTTATCGGTGATGAATGGCTTTGATAGAGAGTTAAAAACCCGCATTTTGGGCATGGTGTCACAGGCAAATGTCAGCTCTTATGAGATCATGCCTGATTGGCAAACACTTGCCAAAAAGATTGAAGAGAATGACAAAAATGTCGTGGCAACTGCTCCGTTTATTGGATTGCAAGGCATGCTGACCGCTCATGGACAGGTGGCGGGCATTATGGTAACAGGCATTGAACCTGAGCATGAGACGAAGGTCTCCATCATTGGCGAGCATATGGTGCAAGGCGACATCCATGCCCTAAAAGCGGGCGAATTTGGCATTGTGCTGGGTGAGAGCATGGTGCGTTCTATGGGGCTTACCATAGGGGATAAGATCACGTTGGTGCTGCCCGAAGCATCGGTATCGGCGGCGGGTGTCGTCCCTAGATTTAAGCGGTTTACCTTGGTGGGTGTGTTTAATATCAGCCAAGAGATAGACAATAACATGGCATATGTTGCCATGCGTGATGCAGGCGTGCTACTGCGTTTGCCCGAAGGGGCTCAGGGCATTCGCCTAAAAATGAATGATATTTTTAAAGCCCCCCAAGCAGCAGTCAAAGCCCAAAATGTCGCCCCTGAGCGTCTGATGGCAGATGATTGGACAAGTACGCATGGCAATCTGTTCTCTGCCATTCAAATGGAAAAAGCGATGATTGGGCTGTTGCTATTTTTGATTGTGGTGATTGCATCTTTTAATATCGTATCCAGCCTTGTCATGCTTGTGACGGACAAAAAATCAGACATTGCCATCTTAAAGACCTTTGGGGCAAGTCCTAAGCTCATCATGCAGGTCTTTATGGTGCAGGGCATGATTATCGGGGTCATCGGTACGGTGGCAGGGACGATTTTGGGCGTGACTTTTACGCTGACCGTCAGTCAGTTGCTGGGCTTTATTAATAATGTGTTTGGTCTGCACTTGTTTGATGCGTATTTTGTCAATTATCTGCCAACGCACATTAAGGTAACGGATATTTTATTAATCACGTCGTCGTCATTTTTATTGTCATTTATCATGACCATTTATCCTGCCTTAAAAGCAGCAAAAATCCAGCCTGCCCAAACTTTGCGTTATGAATAAGGGGGTGACATGAGTATTATTTTACAGGCAAAAAACATTAGTAAAATCTATGATGAAGGTAAAATTCAAACGTCCGTGCTGACAGGGCTTGATTTAACTGTTCATCAAGGTGAGCGTATCGCCATCGTTGGTAGTAGCGGTTCGGGCAAAAGTACGCTGTTGCACTTATTGGGGGGCTTGGACATACCGACCACAGGTGAAGTGTGGCTCAAAGGCGTGTGTCTAAATCATCTGGCAGAGGCGAGACGTGGACGTATGCGTAATGAGCATTTGGGTTTTATTTATCAATTTCATCACCTTTTGGCGGAGTTTAATGCGACCGAAAATGTTGCCATGCCCTTGCTTATGCGTGCTGATGTGAGCATTAATGAAGCAAGAAGTAGGGCGAATGAACTGCTTGACCGTGTTGGTCTATCGCACCGTACTCAACACCGCCCAAGCGAGCTGTCAGGGGGTGAGCGTCAGCGTGTGGCGATTGCTCGGGCATTGGTTACACGTCCTAGTCTGGTGCTGGCTGATGAGCCAACGGGCAACCTAGACGATGATAATGCCTTAGCGGTATTTGAACTGCTCTCAGAGCTACAAGACACGCTTGGCATGGCACTGCTTATGGTAACACATGATAGGGTGTTGGCGGCACGAGCTGATAGAGTGCTACACATGAAAAGTGGAACATGGGCAGAGTTTTGATGGGATTGTTACATAAAATATAGAAATATAGAATATATGTCAAAAAACCACGCCCTAAGACGTGGTTTTGTGTTCTTTTCTTACCAACGAATTGGAATGATGTGTGGATTGCTGGCTTTAAGATTTTCGTAAGTGCCTTTGATAAAGATGTCTTCATTGACCGTACTGATGTTAGTATGACCGCAAAAAGCCATGGTAATGTCGCATTCTTTGTAGATAATCTCTAAGGCACGGCGAACACCATCTTCGCCATACGCCCCCAAACCATATAGGAATGAGCGACCTATCATCGTGCCTTTTGCTCCCAGTGCGATGGCTTTTAGTACGTCTTGACCTGAACGGATGCCACTGTCTAGCCAAATTTCACATTTTGAATTTTCCGCTTGTACCGCTTGCACGCAATCAGCAAGACTGGCGATGGAGCTTGGTGCCCCATCTAACTGACGACCACCGTGATTGGAGATGACCATGGCATCTGCCCCTGACCTGGCAGCCAAAATGGCATCTTCTGGCTCCATGATGCCTTTGATGATAAGTGGTCCGCCCCATAACTCTTTGATGCGAGCGACATCATCCCAGTTAAGACGAGGGTCAAACTGCTCTGCTGTCCATGATGATAGGCTAGATAAGTCGCCCACACCCTCGGCATGACCGACGATGTTGCGAAAGGTATGGCGTTTGGTGCCAAGCATATTAAAGCACCATTCAGGCTTAGTCATCAGATTGATGATGTTGGTTAGGGTGGGCTTAGGCGGTGCAGACAGTCCATTTTTGATGTCTTTGTGGCGTTGTCCCAGTACTTGCAAATCAGCAGTTAGGATAAGGGCAGAGCATTTGGCTTCTTTGGCACGGCGAATCAGGTTTTCCATGAATTTTTTATCACGCATGACATACAGCTGAAACCAAAATGGCTTGGTGGTGTTCTCTGCCACATCTTCAATGGAGCAAATACTCATCGTTGAGAGCGAAAACGGAATGCCAAATTTTTCAGCGGCACGAGCAGCGTGAATCTCACCGTCCGCCCACATCATGCCCGTAAAGCCTGTCGGGGCGATTGCCACTGGCATATGCACGTCTTGTCCTATCATCTGTGTGGCAAGTGAGCGACCTTCCATGTCCACCAGTACACGTTGGCGTAGCTTGATGCGGTCAAAGTCAGTTTCGTTATTGCGATAGGTAGTCTGTGTCCACGAACCGCTGTCTACATAGTCGTAGAACATACGGGGTACTTTACGCTCAGCAACACGGCGTAGGTCTTCAATTTCGGTGATTTTGCTTAAATCTGCCATAAAACAGCCTTAGTTTTAAAGTTTTAAAGGTGGGTATATTTTACAATACTTTATAAAAAATAACAAAAGGGATTATAAAACCCCTTTTGTTAGATGGTAGGTTATCAGGCTCGCTCGCTCTTTTTGCCGACAACAGTCATGATGGTAAAGAAAGCAATCGCCCACAATGTTGCTGCAATCCACCACACAGGGTTAAAGATGAACGCCATGCCCACCAGACCTGCTTGTATCACATAATAACTCATGGCGATGAGCGTCTTACGGATGACCAAGCCTTCACGGTTTACTAGACCGACCACCGCACAGGCGGCGACGACGTTATGCACGCTAATCATGTTACCAGCGGCACCGCCCACGGCTTGCAAAGCGACGACTTTGGCGGCGTCATTGGCACCTAGGTCAATCTGAGCGGCAGTACTCCACTGAAAATGGCTAAACATCATGTTAGAGACGGTATTTGACCCTGCAATGAACGCCCCCAACGCCCCAATCCACGGAGCGAACAGTGGCCATGCGTCTGCAAACATGTCCGCTGCTCCTGCCGCCAGTACTTTTGGCATGGCAAGAATAGGCTCGGCAACATCAGCAGGCGTGCCAGAGTTAATAAATACCTGCACCATGGGGATGGAGAATAGTAGGGCGGGGGCGGCAGCTATCATGGTTTTGCCAGAAGCTGACCAGCTTTTTTTGATGGTATCGCCTTTCATGCCGAACAGAAAGATGCAGATGATAGAGACAAGCAGTAGCACCGTTGCAGGTGAGTACAAAAGCTGTGTTTTATTGGTGATGTTAGTCTCTAAGATATTACTAAACGTAATGACGGCATTGCTGCTTAACCAGTCTTTTAATGGCTTGATGGTACGAGTGGCAATCAAGATGCAGATGACCAATAAATAAGGAGAGAATGCTTTGACAATGGAAAATTTGGCTTTTTCATTCACATCAACATTGGTGGTTGCCAGTGTGCCTTTCCAATCTTCTTCCCATGTATCACGGCTTTCAAAATCAAAGGTGTTTTTTGGGGTCAAAAAACCCATTTTGGCAGCTGGTACGACGATACCAAGACCGACCACCGCCCCAACCAAAGAGGGCAGTTCTGGACCGACAAATTTGGCAGTCAAGTAATAAGGAATGACAAAACAAAGACCTGCAAATATAGCAAAAGGAGCGGCTTCAAAGCCTTGACGGAACGAGCGTTTTGCCCCAAAGAATTTGGTTAAAAAACAGCACAGAATTAATGGAATTAAAAAACCCACAACCGAGTGTACAAACGCAACATTTGCCCCAATCTGTACGATATAATCACCAAAGGCGATGCCTTGCTGACCAATGGCAGCACTTACATCATCTTTGTTTTCAAGACCTGAGTTCACACCAATGAGAATGGGTGTACCGACCGCACCATAGGAGACAGGAGCGGATTGAATGATGAGAATCGCCATGACGCATGCCATTGCAGGAAAGCCGAGTGCCAGCAGTAAGGGAGCACCGACCGCCGATGGCGTACCCCAACCTGTTGAACCTTCAATGAGCGAACCAAACAGCCATGCCACGATAATCATTTGTACACGGCGGTCAGGCGAGATGCCCATAAAACCTTGACGAATGGCAACGATTGCTCCGCTCTCTTTTAGGGTGTTAAGCAGTAACACCGCTGTAAAGACAATAAATAGCACATTGACAGCGGTCAGTACGCCATGAATAGTTGCAGCGGCAACCTGACTGCCAGAGGTCTGCCATACAAACAATGACAGCAAGGCGGTTGCAAAATATGCCACAGGCATGGCAATTTTGGCAGGCAATCGCATGACGACCAATAAGATAAAAACAATTAAAATTGGTAATAGTGCCAAAAAGATTAGCATATACACTCCTTTGTCTAATATAAAGACCGTACGCCCATCTGTATTGTAATTTCAGTGTTTGAAATGGTATTTATTGTTGGGTCATACAAAAAATAACAATTGCTTGCAATGTCAGTTTGGCACATCACAAAGCCCTGTTTTGATAAAATTTAGCAAAAACCACAATAAAAAATGGTTATTTACAATAAATCTCATTAACAACTAATGAGTGAGATGCTATTTTACTCAAAAACTTATTAAAAATAAATAACTGATTTTTAAAAATAATAAAATTTTATTGTTTTTTGTGATTTAAAAAACTAATAAAAATGAAAATGTGTCTATTTATTTGATGTGTTTGTGGTGATGATTTGGCAAAAGATGAATGACATCCATGACACCAAACGGATAGCACAGCAGGCAGGTGGGGGTGATAAGTATGGGGATGAGCATGCCCAAATGGTCAATCAACTCATCACTGCCAGTCAGCTCTAACACGTGAACGGTGGGCATGTGTGGATATATGACCCGAACTTGGGTCAGTAGGGCATGACTGGCATGACACAGATGACAGCCATCCGTGCCTAAAAGATACCAATCTGCGGTAGGGTTGGATGAGTGGATGATTTGTTGGCTGTCCGAATCTGTAAATGTCGCCAATAGTAGAGCATGGAACGTGCGGTATTCGTTATGGTCTAGGCAAGTCAGGGCAAAGCGGTCATCTGTTAAGTTTTGTAAGTATTTGATAAAATTAATATTATTCATAAAAAATAATGCCCTGTGGCAAAAAATCGTGTAAAATAGGGCGTTTATTATAGCAAATACGCCCCAAGTTTATCTTATTAGTTTATTTTATGTTTAAAAAAACCACAAATACGCCATCTCAGCCCAGTCCCGACCCACAAACTCCGCCCAAACCCAAAAGACGGGGACTGGTGGCATGGCTGTGGCGATGGGTGATAGCTCCGCTGTTGGTGTTGGTCATCAGCTTTCATCTGCTCATTGCTGCCATGCTGGGTGTGTGGAAAGTCGCCCCTGTCGGTAACTCCATGTTTATGGTCGCTCATCGCCTATCGGGGGGCGAGGTTACACAGGTATGGGTGGATTATGATAATATCGCCAAAGCGGTCAAACAGGCGGCGGTGGCGAGTGAAGACGCCAAATTTGCCACGCATAATGGCTTTGACATGGACGGTATTGAGCGTGCCATTAGGGCAAACGAAGCAGGCGGGGCGGTGTCAATGGGTGGCTCGACCATCAGCCAACAGCTTGCCAAAAATTTGTTTTTGACATCGCACCGCTCCTATATCCGTAAAGGCGAGGAGGCGATTATCACGGTGATGATGGAGCAAATGTGGGACAAACAGCGGATTTTAGAGGTGTATCTGAACGTGGCGGAATTTGGCGAGGGCATTTATGGTATTGAGGCGGCGGCTCGGCATTATTATGGCAAATCTGCCAAAAACCTAAGCCGTGAGCAGTCGGCACTACTCATCAGCATGCTCCCCAATCCCAAATATTACCAAAAAAATCTCAATAACCGTCGCCTACAAAACAAAAAGCGGATTATCATGAAGCGTATGCCCAGTGCGGTATTGCCTTAGGTTACACCTTTTGATATAGCAAATCCCAAGACGCACGCCCATAGTCTGCTCCACGTTTTTCAAATTTGGTGGCAGGGCGAAAGTCGGGACGTGGCGAAAAGTTGCCATGTCCTGCCATGTTTTCAAACTGGCTCATATTATCCAAAACTTCAAGCATCCATAGGGCATAATGCTCCCAATCGGTCGCACTGTGAAAAATTCCGCCCGTTTTTAGTTTGTCCGCCACTAAGGTCATGCGGTCGGTCGTTACAAAACGGCGTTTGTAGTGTCGCTTTTTTTGCCACGGATCGGGAAAATAAAGCTGTACGGTGTCTAAATGCTCACTGGGTAAGTTATTTAACAAGGCAATCGCATCGCCATTTAGCACCTTTAAATTGGTCAGTCCCAATTCATGAGATAAGTAAGCAGTACGCCCAATCCCTGGTTCGTGAACTTCTATACCGACAAAGTTACGAGCTGGCTCGGCTTGTGCCATTTCTACCAAGCTGTCGCCCATGCCAAAGCCGATTTCTAGGGTCAAGGGGGCGTTCTCGCCATTTGGTGTGTCTTTAAAAAATGCCCGCAAATCGGTGATGTTGGACACATCGCCCAATTTGCCCAAATCCTTACCGTGATTGATGATGTACGGAGCAAAGGCGGGGTCGGTCAAGGCTTGTTCGGCATACTGGCTTAGGTGCGTTCGCCGTCTCATAAAGGTGGCGATGGCGTGGCTATACTCGGTCGGTGTGCGAGATAAGTTTTGGATTTCTTGGCTGATGGTATCCCGAGAGATGTCAGGGGTTTGGCGGTCGCCCCCAACAGGGGCAAGGGGGGCTTTTGGGGTGGATTGGTCTGTGTTAGTCATGGTATATTATCTAAAAAAGGCGTAAAATAGTGCCTATTATAAAGCATTCATCGGTTAAGTACAAAATTTATGTTCCGTTTGCCATTTTTAGAAGACACAACCCCGCCCCCATTTTATTTGCCCCACTTATCCGACAAAGAGCGGATACAGCTTGATAAATGGTTCATTGGCACACGCTCGCAAAGCTATTATTTAAAGCGATTTGAGCAATTTGACAAGGCAGGCAAACTGCACGCCCGTTGGAATTGGTCGGCGTTTTTCACCACGTTTGGCTGGTTGTTATACCGCAAGCGTTATCTGGACTGTGTGGTGTATTGTGTGGCAGGGTGGTCGTTCATTAAGCTCAACATCGTCATTATTTTGGCGGTGTGTGAGTTTTTATTTGTGGGTAAACTGCCCGATGACTATCAGATGTACACACGGCTCATGATAGCTGGGGCGGTGTGGCTGTTTTGGTCGGGCATGGTGGCACGCTGGGCGGACGCATATTATTATCGCATGGCACGGCGTGAGATTGCCGATGTGGTGGAGTTGTATCCTGCTGACAAAGACGCCCAAAAGGCATATTTGGCAGAGCATGGCGGGGTTAGTGTGGTGGGGCTTGGCGTGGCGTTTGCCATGTTTGGGACGTTGCTTGCGATCATTGTATTACAATTTGTGCCGATTATCGCCATTCAAAAAGAGCAGGCAGTGATTTTTGAGAGTTATCGCAGTACCAATGCCATTGCCAAGCGAGTGGAGCTCATCTATGAGCAAACAGGTAACTGCCCTGTGGGTCTGCCTGTTACTACCGACAACCAAAGGGTGAGCGTGGAAGTGGTGGCAAGCCTGCCCTATGCCAAGACCGATTGTGCGGTGGTGGCAACGGTGTCAGGGGCGAGTTATCCGGTGCGGTATTTAAACGGTCGGCATTTGGCGATTTATCATCAAATAGATGATAAGGTGTGGCGGTGTCAGACATCACTGAACAAAAAACAAACACCAAAACGTTGTGTGGGGTAGTTTCACTCCAAACTCACAAACACCAATTCAGGACGGTTAAACAAGCGTGGCACTCTTGTACTTTCTCGTGCCAAGCCTTGACTGACGATAAATTTGGTGTTATGGTCATTGACAAATTCATACAATCCGCCTGCATATTTGGGAAATAGCCCTTGATTGGGAGCGTACACGCCATTGATGACAAACGGCACTCGCCATTGTCCACCATGAGCATGACCTGCCATGATAATATCAAAAGGGTAATTTAGATAAGTATCAATATGCTCGGGGCGGTGGGTTAATAGAATGTGGACGTGATTTTTATAAATATCATTATTTAAATTATCCGTTACTGTTTTTAAATCCTTATCAAATGCTCCGCCGTCTGGGTCGGATATGCCGTGAATGACAACATTGGTATTTGGCACGGATATACTTTTGCCATGAATGATTGATACGCCATGAGCGTGGATTTTATTGATGACTTTGTTATAATCTGCACGGCTTAGCCAATTTTCATGATTGCCGTCCACATAATAAGTTGGGGCAATATTGGGTAATTGGCTTAGGGCGTGCTGAACATTGATAACATTCTTATAAAATAAGATGAAAATTTAACGCTTTTATCAATTTTTGCATGAAAAATGGCTAAATCTTGTTTTTCTGCGTCAAAAACTTGTCTGATAGAATAACTATCAGCCTGCGTTTTTTCCTTGAAAAACGTGCGATTTTTCTCATTTTTCATGGCAAATACCAATATTCAACACGCCCTAATAATTCATCGGCATTATCAAAAGGCATTTTGTCATCATAAATATCCCCGCCCAATAATATCACATCGGGCTGTTTTTGTTTTAAAATATCTATTAACCATTTTTGATTATCACCATAATAACAAGCGTGTAAATCGGTAATTAGGGCGATGTTTAATGTTTTATCGCTCTGATAGCCAATATCATCAAATTGATAATCCACCACCTTTAATAAATTACTATAAATAATCACGGCAACTATCATCAATAAAGCGATGACTATTCTTATCATCGCTTTTTTGTATTTATTAAAAAACATCATCACGGCAATATCCGCTCACGCTCCCAACCCTTATCGCCCTTATGATATACAATGCGGTCGTGCATACGGTTGGCTCGCCCTTGCCAAAATTCTATTTTATCCACCAATAGGCAATATCCGCCCCAAAACTCGGGTTTGGGGATATGTTCGCCAAACTGCTCGGATAGCTTGGCAAAATCACTCTCCATAATTTCACGGCTCTCTACCACGCCACTTTGGGGGCGACTGACCCATGCGGCAAGCTGGCTGTCTTTTGGGCGGGAATGGTAGTAAGTCTCCGATTTATCATCAGATAATTTGACCACACGCCCAGACGCTCGCACTTGGCGTTCTAGCGTATGCCAAAAAAACAAGGCTTCGGCAAAGGGGTTGTCCGCCAAATCCTGCCCTTTGTCGCTGTCATAATTGGTATAAAAAATCATCTGAATGTCGTCATCATTAGGGACAATCTCACGCATAAGCAAGGTACGCACGGACGGACGCATATCCGCCCCACAGGTGGCAAGGCTAAATGCATAGGCTTCGCCAATTTGCTCGGATATGGCGTCATTTATCCATTTTTGGAGTAATGGATAAGGGGTATCGCCAATGTTTTTTTCAATCAGTTCGTCTTTTTCATAGGATAGACGGCTGGCACTAAAATCAATAGCCATGTTGTTACCTTTGGTTGGTTATTAAAATGATAATTTATCTATACTTGGCAATTCAAAAGGCGGATGCGAACTGATACTCGCCAGTACAATTTTATCATCAAAGCGTTGATAATGTAAAATGTATTCGCTTGTCATATCGCCAAACTCGCCCACATAATTAGGTATGCCGATATGATAATGCCAAAGACAGTATTTTTGGGCATAATCAAAATTAGCTCGTTCTTTTTTGGTATGGGGATTGGTTGGAATAGATGATTTATTACGACCTTGCAGACCATGCAAGCCGTGTTGTTGAACTTGTTGGACAAATAGAGCGATTTTTATACGGTCTGCGTGTGAAAGTAGAGCAAGTTGTTCGTCAAAGGCAAGACTTGTTTCCACTTTCATCTTGCACCACCCAGCCAATCTGCCAACTGTTCTACGCTGTCAAAATGAGGCACAGGGGTAGAACCGCTTTTGATTGATTTATCCAATTTCTTAATATCAAAATGATGTTGATAAAACCAATCATAATAAGCGTCTTCATCATCTTTGGCAAAAGTGGATATAAGCAATTCATCAACCGTCATACCTGCTTGTTCGGCTCTGGCGGTAATTAGCTCTATGGTGGTTGGGGGTAGGTCTAATATCATGGATTTTCTCTTTTTAACTATTAAAATGATATTTTTATTTGCAGTATTGTAGAGTGCGTGATATGCACCTTACCAATTAGTATATTTTGAAGTTAAATCATTATAAAATACCATTGTTAAATCACAAATGTTTTAAAATTAGATATAGCCAACAAACTTGATATTTACCACAGTATTTGTAGGGACGTGCTGAGACACCACTTTTTATAGGCGTGCACAGCACGCCCCTACACTCAAACGTCATTACACTTGTGTTAATTTTAAAGTTTCTTGGGTGTATACAGGAGCGAATTGCAATTCGCCCTTGTGTTAAATTTACCATAGGGCAAATTCAATTTACCCTACACACCCATTTCAAATTGTCTATGATTTAAAAATCACCCCAGCACCGCCTTTACCTTGTCCGCCAATGATGTTGCCAATGTTTGTGCCGTATCGCCATTTTGGGCTTCAACCATGACCCGAATCACAGGCTCGGTGCCTGATTTACGAATTAATAGTCGCCCTGTGTCGCCAAGCTCGCTCTCGGCTTGGGCGAAGGCGGATTTTAGCTCGTCATTGTCATAAGGGTCGCTCATTTTGGCTAGGCGGACATTGATGAGCGTTTGGGGATATGGGGTATAACCCTTTGTTAAATCGGATAATTTTCCGCCTTTTTTGACCAAAATCGCCAGCACCTGCAAGCCTGCTACAATGGCGTCCCCTGTGCGTGATTTATCAAGGCAAAGAATATGCCCCGATGACTCTCCGCCAATGGTGTAGCCGTGTTTTTCTAGCTCCTGCATGACATAGCGGTCGCCCACTTTGGCACGGACAAAGTCAATGCCTTGATTTTTAAGCAAGTTTTCAAGTGCCATGTTGCTCATGAGCGTGCCGACCACGCCTTTTGGGGTTTCGTCTGCCCCATTGGCAAGAATGTACAAAATGCTGTCGCCGTCCAAAATTTGTCCGTTTTCATCCACCATAACAATGCGGTCGCCGTCGCCGTCTAGGGCAATGCCTAAGTCTGCTTTGTGTTCCAATACCAATTTTTGCAAGGTTTCGGGGTGGGTTGAACCACAGTTGTCGTTGATGTTGGTGCCGTTTGGCGTGTTGGCGTGGGCGATGACGGTTGCCCCAAGCTCACGCAAGACCCGTGGGGCAACGCTGTACCCTGCTCCGTTAGCACAGTCAAGGGCGATGGTTAGCCCACGCAGGTCGTATTGGTAGGGGAACGAGCCTTTGCAGTACTCAATATAACGCCCCTTAGCGTCATCAATGCGGTAGCTTTTGCCAAGCTCGGTGGGGTAGTGTTCAAGGCGTGAGAGCGTGTCGCCATGTATCATCTCGTCCAATTTGGCGTTAATGGCGGACTGGGTGTCGTCTGAGATTTTTTTGCCTTCGCCTGAGAAGAATTTTACGCCATTGTCGCCATAAGGGTTGTGGCTTGCTGAGATGACCACGCCCATGTCGGCATGAAAACTTCTTGCCAAATGAGCAATGGCAGGTGTTGGCAAGGGCTCAAGCAAATGCACGTCCACGCCTGCCGAGTTAAATCCTGCTTGCAAGGCGGATTCAATCACATAGCCCGACAGACGAGTGTCTTTGCCAATAACCACGCTGGGTCGTCTGTCTGTCGTGTTTTGGGCGGTCAAAACCTGCCCTGTGGCATAACCCAATCTTAGTAGAAAATCAGGGGTAATGGGAAATTGTCCAAATGCCCCACGAATGCCGTCTGTACCGAAGTAGCTCATGATGATTGCCTTTTTAAAATTAAAAAATGATAACTTCATTCTCAACTTAAAATGGTAGCTTGTTGATTGTTCAATAACCATTTTTGGGTTGTAGGGGCGAATCGCTATTCGCCCTTGATAAATCAACCACTTATATAAAGTTGAGAATGGGGTAAAATTATAAGAAAAGATAACCCTAAGTATACCGCCAAATTAGTCCTTGTTCAACGTCTTTTCGGTTAATCATAAAAACAAGAATTTTTATCAAAATTTACAAAAGCCTTGTTTAAATTGCAAATTTTTGCCACAATATAGCATTTTTTCATCACGGAACCATTCATGACAACATTTAACCTACACCCTGCCTTTACCCTAAAATCCCAGCACCACATAGAAGCTCTTGACATTACGGTGCTACTTTGTGAGCATACCGCCACAGGGGCGACCCATTATCATCTGGCGTGTGATAATGACGAAAACGCCTTGATGATTGGCTTTGCCACTCAGCCCATGACTTCTCGTGGCGAAGCTCATATCCTAGAACACGTTGTGCTGTGCGGTTCACAAAAATACCCCGTGCGAGACCCGTTTTTTAGCATGATTAAGCGGTCATTGCAGACTTTTATGAACGCCATGACGGCAAGTGATTGGACGGTGTACCCTTTTGCCAGTCAAAACAAAAACGATTATTTTAACTTATTGTCCGTCTATCTTGATGCGGTATTTTTTCCCAATATTCATGAGTTAGACTTTGCCCAAGAAGGTATTCGTTTGGAGCTTGACGAACAGGGTAAGCCTGAATATCACGGCATTGTCTTTAATGAGATGAAAGGGGCGATGAGTGGCGAGATTGACCAGCTCTACTACGCTTTGGCACCGCACCTATATCCGACCACGACTTATCATTATAATTCAGGGGGCGACCCAAAAGAGATTGTCAAGCTCACCCATGCTGATTTGGTCAATTTTCACAAGGCTCATTATCACCCGTCCAATGCCATTATCATGAGTTTTGGCGACATTGACGTGGCGGACATTCAAGCGCGCCTGCACGATGATGCTCTAGTGCGTTTTGATGACAACGAAAAGCCGTCTCGTGGCAAAAAGTTCGTCTCCATGACCGAGACTCGCCTAAGCACACCAACCCAAGTTTATGACACTTATACCGCCGACGTGAGTGGCGAGAAAATGACCCATAACGTGCTGGCATGGCTACTGCCAAGCATTACCGACCCCAAAGAGCGTTTGGCACTTCGCCTTATGGAAGGGGTGCTGATAGAACACGCAGGTTCACCCCTAAGAGCGTATCTTGACAGCTCGCCACTTGGCACGTCTGCAAGTCCGCTTTTAGGTCTAGATGACAGCCATTATGAAATGGCGTTTTATGCAGGCGTGCGTGGCTCGGAGCGTGAACTTGCCGATGACGTGGAAAACGGCATTTTGGAGCTACTTCGTTCTGTGGCGGAAAACCCCATTGATAATGAAACCATACAGACCATTTTACATCAGATAGAGTTAGACCAACGCCACATCGGGGGCGACAGTATGCCTTATGGCTTGACGCTCATGCTTGAAGGGTTTGGCACGGCACTGCATGGCGGTAATCCTGTGGATATGTGGGAGATTGATGAGCATTTGTCGTGGCTGTCCGAGCAGGTCAAAGAGCCAAACTGGGTGCAAAATCTCATCAAAACGCACCTAATTGACAACCCACACCGAGTTCGCTTGACCCTATCGCCTGATAAAGACAAAGCCCAACGCCTGATAGATGACGAAAAGGCAAGTTTGGATAAGCTAAATGCCACGTTAAGCGATGACGATAAAGCGGTCATTCGTCAAAAATCTGCCGAACTTGCCACACGCCAAGCTCTGATAGATGACGTGGATATTTTGCCAAAAGTGGGGCTAGATGACATTCCCCAAGCGATAAAATTCGCCCACGCCAACAAACAGCCGATAATCATTGGGCAAGACGAACGCAAACTCTACGAGTACCATGCAGGCACCAATGGGCTGTATTATTATCAAGTGGTGCTTGATTTAAATGATAATTTAGACATTTTAAATAATCCGATATTGCCTTTATATTTGGGGCTGTTGTCCGAATTAGGTACGGACAACTATGACGCACGCACGTTCCAAGCGGTACAAGCGTCCGTCTCATCAGGCGTTACCGCTCGCATTTCACAGCGTACCGACCGCCATGATAAGGATAAAATGACAAGCTATCTCGTGCTGGCGACCCGTGCCTTAGCCCGTAAGCCTGAGGCGGTGGAGCTGGTGAGCGACGTGCTAAACAACACCATTTTCACCGAAACCGACCGCATGAGTGAGCTGTTACAGCAAAAACAAGCGTCTTGGCAATCACGCCTATCAGCAAGCGGACACAGCTACGCCATTCAGACCGCCAGTCGGAGCATGAGCAAATTATCATCGCTAGAATACCGTTATTCGGGCTTACCTGCCCTGTCGGCATTAAAGGCGTTTTTAAAGCAAAGCGAAACCGACCAAGCGGTTTGGCAAACGCTATCAGCACGCCTAGCCCAAATCCACGAGCAAATACAAAACCTACCCCAAGACGTGGTTTTGGTATGCGAGGCAGACAAGGCGGACGAGTTAAAGGCGGTAATAAAAGACGTGCTAAATACACCGCATAAACCTGCCAAATCGCCTGTCGTGGCAAATGATACACTGGCATTTGATGAGCTTGCCAAGAGCGATGACAACAAAGACATCGCATGGCTTATCGCTACCAACGTCTATCATAATGCCACTGCCTATCCTGCGACCACATCAGGGCATGAGGACACGCCTGCCTTGACGGTGCTGGCTCCATTTTTAAGAAATGGCTATCTGCATTCGGCAATCCGTGAAAAAGGCGGGGCGTATGGCGGTGGGGCGAGCTTTGATGCCAATTCGGCAAGTTTTCGCTTTTATAGCTACCGAGATCCGCACTGTGTGGCGACTTTTCTTCATTTTGAAAAGAGCATTGACTGGCTACTGGACAACGACCATGACGCTGATAAGTTAGAAGAGGCGATTTTGGGGATTATCGGTGGCATGGACAAACCTGCGTCCCCAGCAGGCGAGGCGGTCAAGGCGTGTTTTAGCGAGCTACACGGTCGCACCAAAGAAATGCAAGAGACCATACGAGCCAAGCTCTTAGCGGTAACGATAGACGACCTAAAACGAGTGGCACGCACCTATCTAAAAGACAAGCCCCATGTTAAGGCAAGCCTTGCTCCGCTTGAAAAAGAAAGCCAAATGGCAGAGCTTGGGTTTGATTGTCATAAGATTGGTTAAAGTTAATGAAAAACCCCATGCCGTGCGGTGTGGGGTTTTGGTTTGTGTATTATTTATACGCTTTTTAACAGATTTTGTAACGCAAGCCCTGCATTATCCGTTTTCATAAATTGCTCACCGATGAGGTAGTGATGAATACCATGCGACTGCATCAGGTGTACATCGTCCGCCCCATGAATACCACTTTCACTCACGATAAGAGCGTCATCGCCCACATTTTCACGCAAGGTCTTGGCAAGGCGAATGGACGTGTTCAAATCCACATCAAAGGTGTTAAGATTGCGGTTATTGATGCCATAAATGTTGTGGGTAGATTTGGGCAATTTTAACGCACGGATTAGCTCATCTTCATCATGAATCTCAATCAGCACGTCCATGCCAAGTTCTATCGCCACCTTGTGCAACTGTGCCACCGTCTCATCATCAAGGCACGCCATGATAAGCAAAATACAATCCGCCCCAAGCGTGCGACTTTCATAAATGTGGTACTCATCCACCATAAAATCTTTACGCAAGGCAGGCAAATTGCAAGCATTTTTGGCTTGGATAAGATGGTCATCATGTCCCAAAAAATACTCACGGTCGGTCAAAACAGACAAACAAGTCGCCCCTGCCGTCTCGTAGCCTTGGGCGGTGGCAACGGGGTTAAAATTTTGGCAAATCACGCCTTTGGACGGACTTGCCTTTTTTATCTCGCTAATCACGCCAATTTTGCCTTGTTCTACCGCTCGTAGGGCTTTGGCAAACCCACGCACGGCAGGGGCGGATTTGGCTTTTTGTTTTAACTCGTCAAGGCTGATTTGAGTGCGAGCTTGGGCGATTTCTTGGTGTTTGGTGGCAACAATTTTTTGTAAAATGGTGGGTGTGGACATGGTTTTTCCTTTTAAAATTTTGGCTCTGGTTCAAAAAGTATGCTACAAGGAAAACCGCTCGTGGTGAGCTTGTCGAACCATAACGGTTTTCCTACCCTTCGACAAGCTCAGGGCGAACGGAAAACCTAATTCAGCATACTTTTTAGACTACTACCAAAATTTTTTAAATTTGAAAATATAATTTGGGCGAATTGCAATTCGCCCCTACATTGAAAATCTTTAAATGTACGTTTGGATAATAAAAATCAATGATTAAACGTTTGGGTAAATGCCACAAATTCCTGCATTTTTTGCCATGCCTTGCCACTTGCTAGGGCTTGTTTGGCAAGGGCGACACCGTCTTTAAAGCTGTCTGACACCCCTGACAGATACAGGCTTGCCCCTGCATTTAGGGCGATGATGTCGCACGCCTTTTGGGTGCGTGGGTCGGTTTGACCTTGTAGGGCGGATTTGATAAGGTCAAAACTTTCATCAGACGAACCAACCAACAAACCGTCCAGCGACTGCATGGCAATGCCGACATCGGTGGGGGCGATTTTAAAGGTAGTTACCTTGCCGTCCTTGTATTCGGAGATGGTTGTGGGTGTGGCAAGACTTATCTCATCCAAGCCGTCATCAGAATGCACGACCCACACATGGCGACTGCCAAGTTTGCCCATGACGTGAGCAAGTTTTTCGCACAACGCCACATCATAGACCCCAAGCAAGGTGTTTGGGGCGGACGCAGGATTGGTCAAAGGCCCTAAGATATTAAAAATCGTCCGCACCTTCAACGCCCCACGCACCGCCTTGGCATGACGCATGGCAGGGTGATGATTGGGGGCGAACATAAAGCACACCCCTGTATTTTTGGCACAGTCGGCAACTTGACTTGGGCCAAGGGCAAGGTTTGTGCCTGCACTTGTGAGCAAATCGGACGCACCTGAACGGCTTGACACGCCTGTGCTACCGTGCTTGGCGACCACACCGCCACAGACCGCCACCACGAACATGGATGCTGTGGATACGTTAAATAAATTCGCTCCATCTCCGCCCGTTCCCACGATATCCACCGCATTATCCACGCCCAAATTAACGGCATTGGCAAACGACCGCATGACCCGAGTAGAAATGGCAATCTCGTCCACCGTCTCACCCTTGATACGCCAAGCCGTGATAATGGCGGACAGTAGCACATCGGGGCATTTGCCCGTCATGATAAGGGTCATGAGCGTGGCGGTGTCGTCATCGCTTAGGTTTTCGCCATTGATTAGGGTGTTTAGGGTGCGTACCAAAAAAGCGTGAATGTCGTGGTCATTGTCTAACATGGATTTCCTTTTAAATTTTTTTTGGGTTAATTTATCATCTGTTGGACGGTTTTGTAGGGGTAATTTATTCGCCTAAATTTGTGTATTATCATAGGGCAAATTGCAATTTATCCCCTACAATGCCATTTTTAAATAGACTTCTTTCCAAACCCCGATTTTTGTGGATTTTTAAAAACTTCAACCCCAATACTTATAAAGGTTTATTTTTAGTTTGGAAAGAGATTTAATAAACAATCACGCCACCGTTGGCAAATTTTCATCATCTAACACGGCAAGCCCACAGCGTTTTAAAAAGTTGTTAAAAAGCTGATAGCCATGCTCGCTTAAAATGGATTCTGGATGAAACTGCACGCCTTCAATGTCCAGCTTTTTATGGCGAACGCCCATAATCTCGCCCATAGAGCCGTCCGCATTTTGTGTCCAAGCGGTGATTTCTAGGCACTCAGGCAATGTGGCTTTATCAATGACAAGCGAATGATACCGCACCACCGATACAGGGTTTGGTAAGCCATGAAACACGCCTACATCATTATGATGCACGTCCGACAGCCGTCCGTGCATAACCTCGCCTGCTCGCACGACATCACCACCAAAGGCTTGCCCAATGGCTTGATGACCTAAGCACACGCCCAAAATGGGAATCTGTCCACCAAAATGCGTCAAAATCGGCACCGTAACCCCCGCTTCGGTTGGCGTACAAGGGCCAGGCCCTAGGATAATGGCTTGTGGGGCAAGGTCGGTTATCTCATCAAGGGTAATTTCGTTGTTGCGTTTTACCACAATGTCCTGCCTTAATTCGCCAAAATACTGAACAATGTTGTAAGTAAAACTGCAATAGTTATCTATCATTAAGAGCATGTCAAATCCTTATTTTTTTATTTGTCTTATCTTGCTGTCTTGTCAAATTTGACTGTACTTATGCCATCATCGCCTGCTTTTAGCATGACGTGAGCTGACTGACTGGCAAAAATGCCGTTACACACCACGCCCACGATGTTGTTTAGGGTGCTCTCTAGCTCGGCAGGGTCTTTGATGTCCAAATCATAGGTATCCAAAATCACATTGCCATAATCAGTGACAAATCCTTCCCGATACACAGGCTCGCCCCCGAGCTTGACCAGTTCACGAGCCACATAAGAGCGGGCTTGGGGCAACACTTCCACCGCCACGGGGAATTTGCCCAGTTTGGCGACTGTTTTGGAGTCATCCACCATGCACACAAAGCGTTTGGACGCTGCCGCCACGATTTTTTCACGGGTCAATGCTCCGCCACCGCCTTTTATCATGTTGCCGTGAGCGTCTATCTCGTCCGCCCCATCAATGTACAAATCAAGCTCGCCCACCGTATTTAAATCAAAAATCTCAATGCCCAAGGCTTTTAATTTATCTTCGGTAACTTTTGAGCTTGCCACTGCCCCTTTTAGGCGAACCTGTGGCAACAGCTCAATCAAGCAGTTTACCGTACTGCCTGTGCCCACGCCCAAAATCATGCCGTCTTCGATGTAGGCAAGGGCGGATTTGGCAACGGCTTGTTTTTGGGCAAGTTTGGGGTCGGTGTGGGCTTGGGTGTTAGACATGATGATTCTCATAAAAATTTGGGGTTATTTTACGCTAAATTTAGCAAAAAATAAATAACTGACCCATAGACAGAATGTGACTGGTGAAGTTTTTTCAATAAAAATAAGTATAAAAAGCCTGACGAGTGAATGACGAGTGTTTGGCTAAATTAAGCATGCAAGAATGGTAAAACCAAATCCCCCAAAATTGCCACCCACCCCAACTTATGCTAAACTATAACCTTTTGCAATTAGGAATTATCATGAAAAAATTCACGCTCATCATCGCCTTATGCCTGCCTTTAATGCTCATGGCGTGTAGTGCCAATAACGGTCAAGGCGTACGCCCCACCGCCAGTATTTTGATTGGCAAATGATTTATCTTTAATGGGTAAAATTTCAAATCAATAAAACCGCCAAACTCATCGGAATGTCTATGAAAACCTTTAACCGCCTTGTTTTATCCTTATGCGTATCCTTGGGATTATTATCCCTAACCGCTTGTCAGCACGCCCCAACAGCCATGCCCCAAGCCCCAACCGCCCTTGCTACCACTCCCCAACAAGAGCTAAAACTTCTCGCCAACATTCACGAATACACCCTAGATAATGGCTTGCAAGTCGTCATCAAAGAAGACAAACGAGCTCCTGTGGTCATGACCCAGATTTGGTATGGCGTGGGGGCAAATGATGAGCCTGTGGGCAAGGGCGGACTGTCGCACTTTTTGGAGCATTTAATGTTCAAGGACACGCCCAAGGTATCCAGCGATGAATTTAGCCGTCTTATCAGTCATTATGGCGGTAGTAATAACGCCTACACCAGTTCAGACGTTACCGTTTATCATGAAATTTTGCCCGCCAATCGCTATGCCCTAGCGTTGGAGCTAGAAGCCAACCGCATGAAAAACGTGCTGTTTAAACCTGAGCAGATAGAAAGCGAACGCCAAGTCGTCCAAGAAGAACGCCGTTCTCGCACGGACGATAACCCCATGGCAAAAGCGTGGGAGCGATTTTCATCATTCGTCTATGGCGACACGCCACGGGGTCGCCCCATTATTGGGAGCATGGCGGACATTGAAGGCTTGACCATGGATGACCTAAAACACTGGTACGCCACATGGTACGTCCCCAATAACGCCACGCTCGTCATCGTGGGCGACGTGGACAAAGACGAAGCCCTAACTCATATCAAAAAATATTTTGGCGACATTCCCAAAGGCGACCCCGTACCCGCCCGAGACCCTGCCCAATTCATCCACGCTGATGACCTAAACGCAGGCAAAGGCGGTGTGAGCGAACGCCATATCGTCATCAAAGAAGCCGTCCAAGTTCCCACGCTGATTTTGGCATGGCAAGCCCCGACTGTATCTGGCCTAAAACTCACCAATCACCACACCGCCGACAACGAGCGAGAGCTGTTGGCATTGGGGCTGTTTGATGACGTGCTAAGTGGCGGAGCGTCTGGTCGATTTGCCAAAAATTTGGTCAAAAAAGAACTCGTTACGTCCGTATATAGTAGTTATGACAGTACAGGCTATGGGGACGGCTTTTTTATGGTCATGGCAACGCCAAAAGCAGGGGTGAGCCTTGATGAAACCAAACGCCTTGTCTTAGATGAGATAAAACGCACCATGGCCGACCCCATTGACCAAAAAGAGCTTGACCGTTCTATGGTTGCCACAAAAACCGCCTTGGTGTTTGCGTCCGAAGGCGTATCAGGGCAGGCGGATTTGCTGGGAATGCTAAAAAATGAAAATATCCCTTTTGGCAAAATCCAAGAAGAATTGGCAATTCTGCCCACCATTAGCACCGATGAAATTAAAAACGCAGGCAAAAAATACCTAAGTGATGAGCGTATGTATAGTGCTTATATTTTGCCAAAAGATGAATAATAGATTTAGGGTTTTAAAATGGGGTATTGTTCAATAAAAGACTTCCTGCAAAACCCTGAATTAAAGAAAACCGTTCGTGGTGAGCTTGTCGAACCATGACGGTTTTCCGCTACCCTTCGACAAGCTCAGGGCGAACGGAAAACTAGTTTTGCAGGAAGTTTAATAAAGATATATTTTAAAATTTAAACGTGTAGGGGCAATTTATTCGCCCAAAAATCAATCCGTTATCACAGGGCAAATGTGATTTGCCCCTACAAATCCCCCAAAGGTATGGTTAATTAACAATGCCAAAAATTGATAAAAATTATGGGTCAAATTTAAACAAAATAACGATTAAATTTTACCAAAATCATTTTATTGAAAAGATAAATAGGTATTGTTAAATTTGGATATTTTAAAATAGCGTATTGTTAAAAAACCCCATATTTTAAAATTTGGATAGTAGGGGCGAATCGCAATTCACCCAAAATCAATACATCAAAAACCACAAATCAACAATGCCAAAATGATTTATATAAAATCAACCATTAAAACCCCAACCCAATATCAGGAATTACCATGAAAAAACTTACCCCAATCGCCTTAGCCTTATTCCTTATCAGCCACACCACATGGGCGGACGGTCATCATCATGCCCCTGTCGCCCCAAGCGATAAGCCTTTGCCTGTGCTTGATAGCCTAAAAGATGACAAGCCATTGGATTTAAAAATCCCGCACATGGAGCGGTTTGACGTGGACGGCGTGTCTGTGATTTTTACACCCATTGATGAACTACCGATTTTGGACATTAGCTTGACCTTTAAGGGCGGTTCTGCCAAAGATGACACCATACGAGCGGACGGCTATGGCATTGCTGGCATGACCGCCACCATGATGACCCAAGGCACAACCCACCTAGACGAGAACACATTTGCCGAAAAAGCCGAACTGCTGGGCGTGGTATTTGGGGCGACTGCCTACCGAGACACGTTTGTTTATGCGTTTAGAAGTTTGTCGGACGACAAAGAGCTGTATCCTGCCCTTGATTTGTTTGCCGACATGATACAAAACCCCCGTTTTGATGAAACTATCCTAAAACGCAACCAAGCCCAAGCGGACATCGGTTTTGAGCGTGCCAAACAAGACCCCGCTCATGTGGCGAGTGTTGAGTTTTTAAAAACCCTATATGGCACGCATCCTTATGCCGTATCCACACATGGCACACAACAGAGCGTGGCGAGCATTAGCCGAGATGACCTAATCGCCTATAAAAACAAATACTTAACCAAAGGCAACGCCCACATCGCCATCACAGGCGACATCAGTGCCGATGATGCACGCACCATCGCCAAACGCCTGATAAATGCCTTGCCCCAAGGCGAGAGAGCCACCGACTTGCCCACGCCCATCGCCCCCAAGCCACAGCACGTCCACATTCCCTATGACAGCACCCAAACGCACGTCTATATCGGACACATGGGCGAAAAAGAGACCAAAGACCCCGTGGAGCTACAAAATCGCACCAATTTTAGCCTTGCCAACAGCGTGCTGGCAGGGGGTGATTTTAATGCCCATCTTATGAAAGAGATTCGAGACAAGCACGGCTACACCTATGGCATCACAGGTGCTATGAATGTCTTTGATGAGCGTGGCTATTATCGTATCAGCTTTTCTACCCAATCGGACAAAGCAAAAGAGGCGATCATCAAAACCTTACAAGTCATTGAAAACACAAGAAAAAATGGCATCAAAGACAGCGAGTTTAACCTAGAACGCACCAGTCGTAAATACGCCTATCCCATGAGCCTTGCCACCAATACCGCCATTCACAACAAAGCATCTGAACTAAACTATGACAATTTGCCCGACAGTCATATCACCGATTATTTGGTGCGACTAGACAAGGCGACATTGGATACGGTCAATCAATCGCTAAATACCTATATCCGCCCTGATGAATTTATCATCGTTACCATTGGTAAAGAAAAACCTGATTTATCAAGTGTGTTTAAACAAGATAAAAAAGAGTCAAAAAAGGTTGATTTAAAAAAGAGATGAGTTATTTTTTGGATAAATGCGTAGGGGCAAATTGCAATTTGCCCAAATCATTATCAATTTATAATATCCATCTTTTAATATACACCTAACAAACTTAATATTTAACACAGGCTTTGTAGGGACTGGCTCCGCACGTCCTTTGATAACATGCCAATTTTTATAGGCGTGCACAGCACGCCCCTACACCCAAACTTCATTATGTTTGTGGTAATTTTAAAGCTTCTCGGGTGTAGTAAATTAACCCCAATTCACACCAATTCTACATTTTTAAACAATACTTTTGTAGGGGCGTGTTGAACACGCCCATTGGTGTATTTTTAAGTTAAACAATCATAAAATAAACATAAAATCGGCAAATAAAAATAAATGAAATATTAAATCATTTTATGGTTGCCAATTTATTTTTAATAAATCATTTCAAAGGCGATTTCATGCGTTTTTTTGTAGATATGCCCCTAGCCGTACATGACACGATAACCCTGCCTGATGACGTGTATCATCATTGGACAAAGGTTTTGCGGGCAAATATTGGTGATAGTGCCACACTTTTTAACGGGCAAGGGGGCGAATACACCGCCACGCTGACCCACATTGACAAAAAGTCCGCCCATGTGCGTATAGATGACTTTAACCCCACCAATCGCACCTTGTCTTACCGTGTTACCCTAATCCAAGCGATGAGTAAGGGCGAGCGTATGGATTACACCATTCAAAAGGCGTGTGAAATGGGCGTGTCCGCCATACAGCTCATCACCACCGAACGCTCCGAGCGACTCAGATATGAGCGTGATAACAAAAAACTTGCTCATTGGCAAAAAATCGCTGTCTCTGCCTGTGAGCAATGCGGGCTTAATATCATCCCTGCCATTTTGCCCCCTGTGGCACTTTCGGACTGCCTAGCAAGTTGTACCGATGAGCTAAAAATCGTCATGAGCCTAGCGGACGACGTGCACCGCTACACTCCAAAAGCCCCCTTGCCGTCCACGATAGGCATACTGGTCGGTTCAGAAGGCGGACTGTCCGATGATGAGATAGATGAGTGCCACAAGCATGGCTTTTTGTCGTGGACGATAGGCGAGCGGATACTTCGTACCGAGACGGCAGGGGTGGTGGCGTTGGCAGGGCTACAAGTGGTGGGGGTAGATTAGATGCCTGCCGTTACCACAATCTCAACCAGCCAGTTGGGATTTACCAAATTTGCCTGAACCGTGGCACGAGTGGGCGGAACGTTGCCTGCTATCCAAGCGGTGTATTCGGCATTAAATTCATCAAAATCTTCTAAATTTTTGATAAACACCTGTGCGGTTAAAAGGCGGGATTTGTCCGTGCCTGCCTTGACTAAGGCTTTGTCAATGTTGGCTAGGACTTCACGAGTTTGTCCGACGATATCAAGGCTGTCATCATCAGGTACTTGCCCTGCCAAATAGACCACGCCATTATAAATGGCAATTTCGGTGATGGTGTCGTTGCTGTCAATTTTTTGAATGTTCATAACATTTTCCTTAAAAATAAATGGTGTTGTTCAATAAAGAAACATTTTAAAATTTGGACGTGTAGGAGCAAATTGCAATTTACCCAAAAATCAACGTTTTATCAAAGAGTAAATGTGATTTGCCCCTACAAGTCCACCCAAAGGTGTGTTAATTAACAATATCAAAACTACATTACTTCTGATAACGGCTCATATCTAAGCCTTCCAATGAAATCTCGGCTTGTTTGCCCGTAATGATATCACAAAGCAGTTTACCAGAGCCGCATGCCATTGTCCAGCCAAGCGTGCCATGCCCTGTATTGATGAATAGGTTGTCAAATTTGGTCGCCCCAATGATGGGTGTGCCATCTGGGGTCATCGGACGTAGCCCTGTCCAAAATTTGGCATTTGGTAGGTCGCCACCGTCAAACAGACTTTTTGTAACCATCTCTAAAGTCTCGCGGCGGGCAGGGTTTAATGACAAATCAAAGCCCGACAGCTCTGCCATGCCACCTACCCGAATGCGATTGTCAAAACGGGTGATGGCGATTTTGTAGGTCTCATCAAGCACGGTAGAGATGGGGGCTTTGGTCTCATCGATGATGTCAGCGGTCAGCGAATAACCCTTGACAGGATAGACGGGCAAATTCAGCCCAAGTGGTAAGAGCATGGCACGGCTATAACTGCCCATCGCCATCACATAGCCGTCTGCTGTCAGCGTTTCGCCACCTGCAATAATGCCTTTGATGGTTTGATTTTCAAAGATGATGTTGTCAATGTTTGTGTCAAATTTGAACGTCACGCCAAGCGATGTACAATGCTCGGCAAGGCGTTTGGTAAATAAATTACAGTCGCCCGTTTCATCATTGGGCAATCTTAGACCGCCCAAAAGCGGAGCGGTAGCATAAGCAAGAGCAGGCTCGGCATTGACAAGCCCATCTGCGTCCAGTATCTCATAAGGCACGCCACATTCTTCTAGCACTTTGGTGTCAAGGTGCATGGCTTGGATTTGGGCAGGTTTACGAAACAGCTGTACCGTGCCACCTGTACGATGTTCATAACCAACACCAATCTCATTACGCAAAGTACCGATACAGTCACGGCTGTACTCAGATATCCGCATCATGCGTTCTTTGTTGATTTGATAGCGTATGGCGTTACAGTTGGCGAGCATTTGACGCATCCATGTCATCTGAAAGGATGTGCCATCAGGGCGGATGGCAAGGGGGGCGTGTTTTTGCATGAGCCATTTGACCGCCTTTTGGGGGATTTTGGGGGCAGCCCAAGGGGTTGAGTAGCCGGGGGAGATTTGTCCGGCATTGGCAAAACTTGTCTCCATCGCCACATCCGATTGGCGGTCAATGACGGTAACTTTTGCCCCTGCTTTGGCAAGATAATAGGCGGTAGTCGTGCCAATCACGCCCCCACCCAAGATAATGATGTCCATAAAATACCTTGATGATGACTTGTAAGTAAATTAAGGTGTGCCTGCCTTTGGTATTTGCAATGAAAAATGCCTGTTTAAAAAAGCAGGGGAATCGCACGTTTTTCAAGGAAAAAACGTAGGCTGTAAGTCTTCTATCAAGCAAGTTTTTGACTTCGAGCCACAAGATTTAGCCATTTTTCATGCAAAAATCGATTAAAATTGTCAAATTTTCATCGTATTTTATAAAAATGCTATCAATGGCAGGCACGCCCTAGTATGTTTTCCCAGTTAAAGTCTGTAATTAGGGTGTGCTTATAAATAGTATAACAAGCTCTGATGGCAAAGAAAAGGGCTTTTGAGTCAGATTGCCAAATACACCGCCATCGCCATGCCATTATTGACCATGTGCATGAGTATTGCCATGACCAGTCCGTATTTGACACGGATATAGCAAAACAGCAACGCCATGGCAAAGATGATCATCATGCCAAGCAGGTCGTATTGTAGATGAACGAGTGTAAAGAGCAGACTGCTTATGAGGCTTGCCGTGAGTGTGGATTTGGCGATGCTAAAACCGACCAGACGGATGGGGGTTTGCTCGGCACGATGATGATGAAGCAGTCCACCAAATATCAACCCCCGAAACACCAGCTCTTCGTAGATGGGGGCGACCACCACGATGGCGAATATGAGCAGGGGCAGGGACTCATCTGTGATAAGCCCATCCAAAAAATCCATGGGCGAGCTATCCAAGGCGGTCAAGATAATCTCACTTACCGCCATAAATGCTATCATGCCTATGAGACTGACGACAAAGCCCCGAACGCCCATCGCCTTTATCCCGAAAAACTGCCAAACAGCCCCCCAGTGATGAGCTGATGGGGGCTGATGGGGCGTGCCGTGGCGTGCCGTTTTGCTTTTAAATAGCACCAAACCTACGGCAAACAGCGTAAAGGCTAGGGCAGTGATGACAACCGAAATGGCGACCACCACGCCGTTATTTGAACCGAGTGTGATGAGTGTGGCGGTATCTAGATTTTGTGCTTGTTCATAATAAGCCAGTGAACCGATGTATGTGCCAATGATTTGCAGGGCAAACATGCCAAATAGGCAAAATAAGCACAGTCCTACCAGACCCAGTGGCGAAAATTTAATCACAGATTGATGTGATTGTTTGGTTATCTGTGTCATCTGTGGGTGAGTTCGGTTAAGATGGGGCATTTTAGCAAGTCTTTATTTGTTGGGCGATGATGTCTAGCACAAGATGGGCGGTGCTGTCTGGATTTTCTAAGGGAAACATGTGTGAGCCGTCCACATAGATGATGGGGATGCCCCAATTGTCATGAATGGCTTGATATGAACCTATGTGGGTAAAATAACTGTCCTTGCCAGCGATGAGCGTGGTAGGGCGGTAGATGGTCAGAGATTTAGCCCAGTATAAAGATGGTATGGTGCGAAAAATGCCAATCTCAACCCCCTTGTTGATGGCGAGTGTGAATTTGTCGTCTTTGGCGGTCAGTCCGTGTCTGATGTAGTCATCAAAGGCACGCCTGTCAAAGGCTCTAAATAATCCCTTTTGGCGTAGGCTGTCATGGGCAGTCTGCCTGCTGTCAAAGGTGTCTTTGCGGTATTTGGATTTGCTGGCAGGCGAGATTTTATCAACAAAATAATGTTGAGACCCTGTCAAGGGGCATAGGGCATCATCCATGATTTTGGAGAGCTGATAAATTAGGCTCATTTTGCCCATGAGTAAAGATGGGTCAAGGGCGATGAGCTGACTGATGTGCGTAGGGTCTTTGTCGCACGCCTGCATGGTCGTTACTGCCCCCACAGAATGCCCCACAGCAACAACATGTGGCACACTGTGTTTTTGGCAGGTCTGATGAATGTTGTCTAGTACCTGATGGGTCAGTTTTTGCCAGTGATTATCTGGCGGATAATCAGGGTGCGTGCCAAAGAGTTTAATATACTCAATGCTAAATACCCTCTCCCAACGCTCAAACAATGATGTATAGACTTGGGCGGGAAAGCCATTGGCATGAACGAAGTGCAAAACAGGTTTGCCTGTCAAGGTAGATTTGGGCAGAGTATCAAAGAGCGTGGCTGTCATGATGCCCCTTTCATGATATGGATGGCGTGCATTTATTGTTTTATAAGGACAAATTTATAAGGACAAATGAAATAAATTTACACACAAAAAACCCAACCGCATTCACGATTGAGTTAAAACATGGTGGGGACGGAGAGACTCGAACTCTCACAGGTCGCCCCGCTGGAACCTAAATCCAGTGCGTCTACCAATTTCGCCACGTCCCCAATTGGTCGCTCATTATACAGCAGTATGATAAGATGTCAAGTTTTTTATTGCAGTTTTTTAAAAATATGGCTAAAAATATGGCTAAAAATACGGTAAGTGAACAGTATGCCAAATTGGGCTTTGACCATCTTTGATTTGCCATCAAAAAACCATCGAGAATATGGTTTGCCACGATGGTTTTTGATTTGGATTTTATGATTTGTCAAAATTTGAAATTTGCCCCGAGCATAAAGTTTCGCCCCATTTGTGGCATGTCTGGGAAAAATGTTTCGTGAGCAAAGACTTTATCGTTTAATAGATTGTTGGCATTAAAAAACACCTGAACCGAGCCTGGCTTATCACTTGGCTTGTATTGATAGTTAAGCCCCAAATTCACCAAATTATGAGCAGGGGTTGGGCGTTCAAAATTTGCCAATTTATCTTGTTTAAAGGTATGGCGATATTCCAAAGACCCTGACCAATTTGCATTAACATTGGCGGTTAATTTCACACCAAGGCGTTTTGGTGGCAGTCTTGGCGTATGACTGTCTGGCTGTTTGATGAGAGGACGGTTGCCATACGCATCGGTTCTGCCCTTTTTATCAGGCAAATTGGTGAGCTTGCCACGAATATAATCACCAAATAACGCCACATGATACACATCATTAATCTGATAACCGATGTTGGCATCAAATCCATAGAATTTCGCCGCTGCTTGTTCATAGCGTGTGGTTTTTAAGTCTTTATCATGACGCATGCCACGCAAACCTTGCTTGTACTGCGACAATGTTTGTAAAAACACATAGTTATCAAAATCATAATGATAGCCACCAAGACGGTAATCCCATTTATCACCTTGAAATGTCAGCCCCAAATCAATGTTGTTGGATTTTTCTTTGTTTAAAAAGCGGTTGCCAATTTCAAAAGAGTTGGTGGCAAGGTGCATGCCGTGAGCATACAATTCCTGAGCATTTGGCAGGCGTTCTTGATGCGATAGATTCAGCGATAATTTATGTTTGGGCGTTAATTGTAAATGCGTCCCAACAGCATACGAGCGTGCGGTTTGTTTTTGGGGGTTTAGAGTACCGCTGTCAAGCAATCGTTTAAAGCGTATGTCTGGTTCATGAGCGGTTGCCAAACCTAAGTTTAAGCTCTGATAAATAGCGTCTTTGTCATAATCCATGGTGATGGTTTGTTTCTCAATGCGAGCGGCGGCGTCAACGGTCAGCTTGTCATTGGGCTTGTATTCTTCAAACCAAAACACACTGCCTGTCTTGGTTTTATTATTGTGTAAGATGTTTTGGGTGTCTTGTTTATTGCCATCTTCATAACGAGGTGGCACAAGTCCGCTATTTTTTGAGGTGAGATAACCGACCCCAAACACCCCGCTAAACTTGCCCATCGGTGTATGAATGGGAGTATGTGAGGCTTCCAAACGCCACACATTGGCTTGATTGTCAAAAAAGCTGGTCTTCTCACCCCCATCTATCTCATCATGATGATAATCCGCTTTGCCCATGCTGGCTCGGATTTTATCAATGCCAGCAAACGGTGCATTGATTTGCCCTTGCACATCATAACGCTTCATTTTCAAATCAATCCACGGTTTGCCATGCTCGTGGTCGTGGTCGTGGTCATGAGCATGGTCATCATGTGTATGGCATTCAAGTCCTGCATTGTCAAACTCTAAGTCATCATTTTCCATCAAAAAAGGATACAAACGCAAATATGGCTTGTATTGTAAGGCGGACTGAGAGATGCCATGTACGCTACATTCTTCATATTCATGTGAATGGTTGGGCAAGCCATATTTGTCTCGGCGTAAGCTCACCGATGCCCCCAAAAAGCCTTGATTGCCAACCCATGACACACCAAGCGTTCCTGCTTGTGATTTGGCATGGCTGTCTGGCAGATGTTTTAAGGTGTCTTTATAGATGAATTCTGGCTGAGTGTCATCGTATTCAGATTCTTCGTTAAAGACATGGCGGTCAAAGCGTGGCGTTTTATAATCTGCTGCTTGTTTGGACAGCCCTGCAACACGCACTGCCACATGTTTTCCCAGTGGGGCTTCGGCACTGGCGGTGATTAATTTTTCACGGTTGGCACTGCTAAGACGCACCGCCAAATCACCTTGTAATTTGCTGGGCAATTTGCTGGGTATTTTGTCATCAACGACATTGACCACGCCTGCTGAGTTGCCAGAGGCGTACAACAATGCACCAGAGCCTCGCACAATCTCCACCTGTTTTGCCAGTGTGGTATCCACCGCTATGGCATGGTCTGGCGATAACCCAGACATGTCCACAACCTCTGAGCCGTTTTGTAGGATTTTCAGGCGTTTACCCTCCTGCCCACGAATGATGGGGGCTGAGGCACCGCCACCAAAATGGTTAGAATGAACACCAAGCTCGCCTGCCAAAGCATCGCCTAGGGTGGTTGCGCGCTGTTTTAGCGCTTCACTTTTTATAACCGTGTCGCCGACTTTGCGTACGCCTCCCAAAGCAAGACTTTCTAAGGGTTGGTGCTTAATATTAATGATTTCATGCTCAAGTTGAACCGTCGGTACATCATCGGCGAGGGCATGATGGCTTAAAATCAGTAAAATAGCCAACGGCAAACGCTTATAAGCAGTCATAAGAAAATCTCCATTAATCAAAAATAAATATTATAACATAACATTAAATATAGTTACAATATAACAAAATAATTGACAAATAAAAAAACCCGCCATCAGGGCGGGCTTTGTTACTGAGTATTAACTAGAACTCATAGGTTAGCGATAACGCGTAGTTACGACCAGGGGCATAAAACCGCTCTAAGCCTTGACCTTGTCTGTCCACCGAATTGCTTGCCCCTGCCTTGCCTTGGTCAAGTGAGTTAATGCCACGCAAGCTGTCCCAAGTGTGGTATTTTTTATCAAAGACGTTGTAAATCCCTGCACGCAAAGTAACATTATCTTTGATGTTGTAATAACCAAACACATCAAACGTTACCGCAGATTTATTAAGCCATTTGTAGTTTTCAACTGTGGTGTCAGGTACTTCTGTCAAACACGTTGATGTGTCTTGACCGTACCAGTCTTTTTTGTATTCTAAACAATTGGATATTGCACGCACATATTGAGCATCTTTGGCTTTTTTGCCACCCATGTAGGTTGTGCGAGTAAACACGCCCCATTTGTCCGTTGGGCTTTCATAGTCAAGTCCTAAAACCGCTTTCATGGGTTGGATAGAGAGTAAACTGGCATTTTGCAACCCTGATAATTTGCCACGGCTATAACCGACATTCAAAGACCCTTTAAACCCTGTGGGCAGGGGCGTTACTTTGTCTAGTGCCAACTCACCTTTAAATTCAATGCCAGAAATATGGGCTTTGTCTGCATTCACCATTTGTTGATAATAGGTTGGATAAGCTTTTCGACACGCATCACCACCCCAATAATCACAAAAAATTTCATCGTAGTTTTTGTTGGGTTCGTACTTGATTGTCTCTGTTTCAAACAAAAAGTCTTTGTAATTGCTGTGATAAATGCCCACGTCTAGCTTGCCATAATCGCCGTTGCCTTGCAAAAATAGCGTGTGATTTAGGCTTTTTTCGGTTTTTAGGGTAGGGTTTGCTGACCAGTTGCCAAAGCCACTTTGGAATGTAAAAAACATCTCGGACGATGTGGGATTACGATAGCCTGTACTGGCAAGATAGCCCGCTCGCCATGTGTCATTTAGGCGTTTGTCCACACCAAACTGTCCTGTCCAGTTTTTAAAGGTTGCTCCATTCATATCTACATTCTCGCACAATACCCCAAAGCCGTACTTTTTGCCACAAGTAACATCAAGGGGTTGTGGTTTGATTTTTTCGTGGTCGTAGCGTAGCCCTGCATTGACCGACCAAGCATTACCAAAGCGGATATTATCCTGCAAGGTAAAGCCGTATTGACGGGTGTTCATGGGGTGCTGAATGGTGTAAATCTCACGGTCAGTCATCACGCCTGCACTGTTATAGATGTCATCGATGTTGATGTTTTTAAAATCTCGTTCGGCAACAAACACTTTGGCACTCATGCGATGTTCGGTGTTTTTAATGCCAAAAGTCGGCGATTCTACCCCAATGCTTAGACGTTTGTATTTGTTGTTAAATAATCGGTCGTCCAGATTGACAAGGTGTGTGCGACTGTTATCGCGCCAGTTTTTATTACCCTTATAATTGATAGAACGGTTATCGACTTTTTGATAATCAATGTCGGTGCGGATTTTGCTTAAAAAGTTGGTATTTAGTAGCCATTCATGATAAAGATTAGTGTTGGTAATGTCTTGCTTATCGGTAGCATCACGCCAGTACGATGTTAGCGAATATGAATGCTCGGTGGTATCCGATGAATTTTTCGCTCCATTGACTGATAAGCCGACTCTGTGGTCGTCATTGATTTGCCAGCCCAATTTTGCCAAATAGCTCTGATTTTTGTGCTTTTCGGGGTCGGGTGTCATGCGTGAAGCCCCATAGGTGGCGTACTCTTGACAAGCGGATTCGCTATAACAGCTGTACCAAGGCGTAACATCACTGCCACGACTTTCAGTCTCACGCCCACGTCTTTGGGAATATACAAGTGCCATGTCTATGATGCCGTTATCATAACCCATGCCAAGCGTGTGAAACCATTCGTTATTTTTGGTGGCGTATCCTGTGCGATATATTCCGCCAAAATCCCCACTTTGAATCAAATCGCTCGCTTGCAAGGTGCGATAGTTCACACCCCCGCCCAAACTGCCCCCACCCATGTTAAAAGAGTCAGCACCTTTGACCATGTCGATACCACGAACCAGCTCAGAGTCTAGCGTAACCCGAGAGCTGTTAAAGTTGCCATAACGCTCATACAGTGAGTTTTCTTCTGAATCAGGAATACTCACCCCGTCAATGGCGACTGCCACTCGGTTGCCTTCCACCCCACGCATGGCAAAACCTTTTAAACGGCGACCGCTATCAGCAATACCGACATCAGGGCTATAACGCACTAAATCTTTGGTGTTTTGGATAAGTTCTTGGTTTAGCTCTTGCCTAGTAATGATTTCTTTGCCCACTTCCTCTTGGGGCGTGCGACTAATAGTAATCGTCTCATGTCCAAGATGAACTTCGGGTTCTAGGCTGTCATCAGCATGAGCCTGTATGGTGTGGCACATCATGGTGGGGATGAGTAGGGCGAGCAATGATTTTTTGGGAAAGTTGTATTGACGCATAGAGCCATGCCTATAAAAATAAAACAAAAGTCCTGTGGGTATTATCAAGCTGTAAGATTAGGGCGTGCCTGCCCTTTATAACACTATTCACAATTCAGATATATTTTAGAAATAAATTAATCGTTTTTGCATGAAAAATTGTTAAATCTTGTTTTTCATCGTCAAAAGCTTGTTTGATAGAACGACTATCAAGCTTCACTTTTTCCTTGAAAAACGGGCGATTTTTCTCATTTTTCATTGCAAATACAAAAGGCAGGCATGCCCTACATACAAAATGACAACAAACAAGGCATTTTACCTTAAAAAATTATCTTTGTAAATAATAACAGTTATTATCTTTATATTTATTTGTAAAAATCTAGCAAATGCTTTTATTTGATGTTTGGGTGTTTATCGCTTAAAAAAATAAGCGTATGATGATGGATAAAAGGGAAATACAGCTTGGCAGTTTACTTGAAATTTGCCGACATAACCGCCATAATATAAGGATGGTTTTTAATGATATATAAAGTACGCTAAGAGTAGGCAATCTTATGGCAAAGCAATCCGACAAGCAGGCAGAGCAGGGCGTGATGACAGATGATGTGTCTGTCTCTACCCAAACGCACTCGCAAGACAAACCCAAACGCACCCGCAAGAAAAAAGACCCAGCAGATGTCGCCCTTGATGTACAAGTAGGCGATGTGTCAGCGGTGAGCGACACCGCAGACCAGCCAAAAAGCACAAAAGCAAAAGTCAAGGCAGACCAAACCAAAGCAAAACAAGCCAAAACCAGTCAGATCAAAAACACCCAAGATACTGACAATCAAGCCAAAAGCCAAACCGACAATCCAACTGCCAAGCCAAAACGCACCCGCAAAAAAGCGGTCAAGGCAGACATCAGCGAAGAAGCTCACGCACAGCAGGGCAATGAGTCAGCCACGGATGAGCGGGGCAGACCACGTTTTGGTGCCAAAGAAGCCATTTTGGAATTTGTTGAAGTGGAGAGTGGCTCGCTCGTCCTGCGAGAAGTAGGGACGGATGAAGCGTTGGTGAGCATTGCCTTTGCTGATAAGGTCAAGGACATGGTCGGGGCGGAGCACATCCAAAGTATCGGACAGCACATGATTTCGGCGGCGATAGCCACGGTCATGGAACGCCAAATGCGACAATACCATGCCCATGTCTATGACGAAGCCCCCAAGCGATTTAGTTGATTGGTTGGTTAGGGCGTGCCTGCCCTTTATAACACTATTTACAACATAGAAATATTTTACAAATAAATCAATCGTTTTTGCATGAAAAATGGCTAAATCTTGTTTTTCATCGTCAAAAACTTGCTTGATAGAATAACTATCAACCTGCGTTTTTTCCTTGAAAAACGTGCGATTTTTCTCGTTTTTCATTGCAAATACAAAAGGCAGGCACGCCCTAAAAATGGGGCGGTTGTCCCATTTTGTTTTTATTCCTTGCTTTTTCCTTTATAATATCAGATTATCCAAGAGATAATTCACCCAAATTAGGAACATCATGTCCAAGATTCATATCACGCACCCCAAACCGACCCAAAAACCCAAAAAAGCACTCATTTGGATTGACCTAGAAATGACAGGGCTTGACACCCAAAAAGATGAGATTATTGAGATTGCGACCATTGTTACCGATGACAATCTCAACATTCTTGCCGAAGGTCCTGTCTTTGCCATCAAAGTGCCTGATACGGTGCTAAACGGCATGGACGAATGGTGCACCCGCCAGCACCGAGAATCGGGTCTTACCGACCGTGTTCGCCGTAGCACGGTAACGTTGGCAGATGCCGAGCAAGCGACCATTGAGTTTTTATCAAAGTGGGTAGATAAAGGGGTATCACCCATGTGTGGCAACTCCATTTGTCAAGACAGACGGTTTTTGGCAAGACAAATGCCCACGCTTGAAGCATTTTTTCATTATCGCAACTTAGATGTGTCTAGTGTCAAAGAGCTGTGCTATCGCTGGCGACCCGATGTCGCTCGTGGCTATCAAAAGGGCGGTACGCATTTGGCATTAGATGATATCCGTGATTCTATTCGTGAGTTACGTCATTATCGTGAGCATTTTTTTAAATTGTTGGATTGATTTAGCGGTAATTATTCTTTGATTTGAATAAATAAATGACATTGTTAAAAATCATTCGGCTGATGATATTGGCAGGCGTGGTGTTGGTGCTTGGGTTTTTCTCGTATCAGACCCACACCGAGCCACAGGTTCGCCACAACAGTTTGATTCATCGGCTGACTTATCCGACCGATTTGCGAGTGCGGTATCGTATTGGCGATGTGGACGAGCGTTTTGGGTTAAGTCATGACGAAGTCAAACGCCTTGCTCATGAAGCGGTGATGATATGGCATGACGGCACGGGTCGGCAGTGGTTTGTCTATGATGACAGTGCAAAAGTGAGTATCAATCTCATCTATGATGAGCGACAAATGGAGACCACGGCACGCCAACAAATCAAGCAGGAGCTAGATACCCTACAACAAAATCACAGGCGAGACTCGGACAATCTGGCACGCCAAAGACAGGCGTTGCACGATGAGTTTAGCCGTCTGCAAACCGAGCTGACCGCTTGGCAAGAGCAATATAACCACACCATTCATCTCATTAATCACACCCATGACCCAAACGAACGCCAACGCTTGCTAGGCATAGAAAAGCAGTTGCGAGCCAATCAACAAGCCCTAAATGCCAAGATTGATGTTTATCGGCTCTCCCAAGACGCCTTTAACCAAGCGGTAGATGACATCAATCACAAGGCAGGACATATCAATCACGCCATTGACCACGCCAATGCTCGCCTAACGCCCCGAGAGTTTCATAAGGGGCAGTTTGATGGGCATAAGATTGATATTTATGAATTTGAAAGTATTGATGATTTGCGGTTGGTGCTGGCTCATGAGTTGGGTCATGCCCTTAGTATCGGGCATAATGACGACCCCACTGCTCTTATGTACCCCTATGCCAATGAGCAGGATTTGCATAATTTTGAGCTAAAACAGGCGGACATTGATTTGTTAAATGAGCGGACGTTGTATCGCTAAATCCATTAATTTAACCATGTCTTTCATGGCGTTTATGGTAACTGATGGCATAAATGTCCAATGCGTCTTGACGGTGGGATTTGTTGTGCCATTCATTTAATGCTTTTAGTCTGTCTTTGTGTTTTTGTTTTGACCATGTCTCTTTTTGGGTATTTTCAATCAACGAAGGAGTAATGACAAATCTTTTTTCGTCTGACATATTTATATAAAAATCTTCTTTGAGTGTTTTTGCCATATCACTTTGCCATAAAAATTTATGGTCATGAATAAGGCAAGGAGTTATTTCTGAAAATACCTGAGAATTAAATAATGTCTGATTTAAAGAATTGTCTATCAAATCAAAATCAATCGTTGCTAACAAGTCCACTACCGAACCATAACTGACCAAAGGTTGTATAAAATAACATTGGCGAAATCTTATTAATATTGTTGGGACATTATAATTCTTATTGGTCTGATTGTCATTCATATATTTTAAATTGGTGTCTTTGATATTGTAATACTTTGCTTTTTGAGAATTTGGTATTAATAAATAATAATCCAAAATGTGTTGCTGATAATTTTTCCAAAAGATATATCTATTAATAGAAATACTAGAATTTTCCTGTATGTTTTCATTATTTATTTTGGCAATCTCTCCAACCATTTTTTCAAGCTGATAATAATTACCCGCCCCAAGCCAACAACGTAATATTTGCAAATGATGAACATCAAAACCACTCATAAAATCAGGATTGGCACTCCATTGTTTGAGCCATTCAAAAATATCTTTAAATTGGTGGGTTTGATTTTCTAAGGTTGCCAAATTTTTACTAAAAAATTTATGGTCAAAAATTGTTTTTGCTCGTTTTATGGCAAAATTTACGTCCGTTTTTTGGTTGAGATAGCGTTGAATGATATTGTATTGTAGATGGCGTTGAATGATATTGGGGTCTGATTTTAAATAAGCGGATAGCCATTCTTGTTCACTGGTTTGCCGTATGGATTTTTTGATACCAAAGGCATATTTATCAAACAGCTCTTTACACGTCATGCCGTGATTTAATGCTAATAACGCCAAATTTTTACCATTATCTGCCATTGCATTTTTGACAAATTCATACAGCATTTTGTCTTTCCATGACGATTTGTTGGAGATTTTGATTTGTTGAATAAGCCTTTTTAATAATGCTTGATTTGCGATGTGGTTTTTTGTTTCGTCAGTTTGTATCAATGAAAACAAAAAAATCAAGGTGGCATTTAATGCGTGATTATGGTTGAGTGCCGACTCCAACCAATGAGCGGAGACTTTATTAAGATTAACGATGTTTTCCTCATCATGAGAGACAGTTATTAACGCCAAAACATCTAATACATTAAAGTCGTCCATAGGCATAAATTTAAGTGTATTAAATACGATTTTTGCCCGACTATTTAAATCTAAATCTGACACATTAATATTTAATACGCTCAAATCCAAATCTTGCCAAGGTTTAACATCAAAAAGCGATTGATAAACTGGCATTGTTAGGTTATCGGCTGTAATATGAGAAAAATCCACTTTAAATTGCATGGCTATAGTCCATTTGTCATTGATTGCTTTTGTTTTCAACATATTTGACTGGGTCATCACTACTTACGCTAAATGTATTTTTGAAGTCAAAACGAAATAACACTTTTCTATCCTCATCACTTGGGTTGTCATTAGCATCATTTTTACCACGTCCTACCGCAGTCATTTTTTGTAATAACTGCTGTTTATGAGCAAATTCTGGCATACTATCAACATATAATAAAATGGCATTGGCACGGCGAGTGGATAAATCCATGTTTTGGGCATAGCTCCCCACGCTGTCAGTATGTCCCTCCACAATAAGTCGGTTAATTCTGTCTTGTTGCTCTGGCGTTAAATCATGGAATATCGCCTCTGCATAGACAGGAATAAATCTATCTAATAATGCTTTTCCTTCTGGGGTTAATGTTGCTTGCCCAAAACCAAATGCCACATTTTCTGCCAAAGTAATATCGCCTGTTTTTGCATTAAAACGAATGTCAATATTTTTATTTTGCAGAGCTTCGGTTACACCCTTGATAATAACAATTTGGTCGTTTTTTTGCATCACCAAAATGGCAATACTCAATGCCAAAAATATCGCCATAAGCCCCGTCATCATATCAGCCAATGCAATCCAAGTGGTTGCATCTTCTTCATGGTTATCAAATTGCTCATCATCATAAATTATCATGGTTGCTCCCCATTATTCATGATGATGTTTGCTATTGGCAACGTTCAATAATACCGCTGCCGATGTAATCATCTCTTGCATGGTTTTATGCAAGGCTTCATTGCCTTCGGTAAATTTCTTAACATAAGCGTCATTTAAAGACCCAAAGGCTTTGGCAAACTCTTGTGGCATGGTTTCACCCAACTCTTTTAATGCGTTATTGATTTTTTCATTATATTCGGCAGTTTGTCGTAATTCACGAATAATTTGCTGATTACCACCATTGAGATTGGTGGCAATGGTGGTCATTTGGTTAAGTAGCGGGTTGTAAATGCTGTTTGCTCTCTCAATCAAATCATTCATTTGTTTATTTAAATCTTTTTGGGCGGTTTCCATCTTCTCAAACTGCCCTTTTAATTGGTCGGCAGTATCTTGCAGGGCTTTTGATTGTACACCTAGGGTTTTTTCAAGTTGCTCGTTTTGTTTGTCAAAAAAGTCTGTCAAACTGGTGTCGTATTGCTCTCTAAATGCTTTTAGCTCTTGTTGTAATTGCTCGGACAAACCTTGTAACGTACCGTCAATCTCGCCCATGGTTGTTTCTAATGCTTTTGCACTGTCATTAATCAATCCGCTGGCTCTTTTACCTGTTTCTTCTAGCTCGGTATTCATGCGATTTAGATGAGAGTCCATGTTGTCATTAAAGTTAGTTAATATACGACTTAATTCACCCACTACATTATCAGAAATATCAGTAATCACGCCTTGCATAGCATCATTCATCTTATCTGTGGTTTTTTCAATGGCTTGGGTCATTGATTTGGTGGCGGTTTCCATGCCGCCTTCAATCGCAGGTTGGATTTTATCCAAATTAGTTTGTAAGTCTATGTTAAATTGATTTAATGTGGTGGCTTGACTTTGTTGAATACCTTGCATATCACTAACAGACGTTTTCATGGCTTGCACCAAAGTATCTGTTTGGGTAACAAACGTAGTCATTTGTCCGGTAACTTCGCCCAATTTTGCAATTAACTGCTTGTTGGTTTGTTGGCTTTCTTGTACTGCTGACACGACCCTATTTGTAGATGTGGTTGTTCTTTGAATTTCATCTTTAATTGGCGTTAGCACTTCTGTTTTTAAATCTTGTAGTAAAGTACGAATGGTATCATTGTTATTATTTTCAAGGGCGGTTTTTATGTCGTTTAATGGTTCTAATAATAAATCTGACATTTTAACCGCAATCACATCGCCCAATTTATCCATATCATAGCCTGTCTCCATATTAGCAATAGCACCAGTCATCTGACTAATACTGGTATGTAATGCACCAAATGTATTGGCTTGATTGTCTAATAGATTGGTTTGTTTTCTATTGTCTGTGGCGATGATTTCCAATAATTGTGCAACCGAACGCTCATTTTTGACAAATAAACTGTTCTGATTTTTTATCTCATTCACCGCTTGATTTAAAAAATGACTGTGCTGGTTAAGATGTGTAATGGTTTGATTGTTGTATTCATCTATTATCTCTTGTCTTTCTTCTATATTTTCTTGATTTTTTAATTTTCTATCTTGTATTCTGTAATTATTTAATGCTGAAATATAAAAATTAGCCACCATAAAAAATATGGACGAACCAATACCTAAAATAGAAAAGCTAAATACAGGTTTTAGTTCGCTAACAAACTTGGTAACAGTTTCTGTATTGCTGATGTCTAATTCAGATAATGCCAAAGTTAATCCCGCAAACGTACCAAATAATCCTAATGCGGTCATGATACTGGGGGCGAATTTTAAAATACTGGCAGAGCGAGCATTGTAATAGGAAAGGGCGTAAATAAACACAATGAAGAATATAACTGCTGATGCCATCATGACAATAGAAATGGGCAGATTATGCTCCATTGCCATGTTAAAAATAGAAAAATCCATAAAATATCTCCAATAATACCATTAAACAGGAATGCCAAAAAATACCAACTCTGTGTGGGTTAAATGCTCTTTTAAGACACGTTCAGGAATGTGGTTAAAATGAGTGGGATTATCGTTGTGGGGGTATAAAGAATAAATCAGCTCGCCCACTTGCTGACTTTCTGCCTTATCCACCGACAACACCAACTCACAGGGCGTTTGATAAGTCTTGGCGTGATCGTAAGCCAATCGTAATGCCGTGATTTGGGCGTGAGTTTTTTGGTTTCTAAGCAGGGTTTTTTGGGCGGTGTGATAGGCAAGCTCATCTGGCTGGTCGTGATATAGCTCATCTAGGGCTTGGTCATCGTACTCATGCCAAAGCGTGTTAAATTTTTTGGCGACATGAAGCCAATCGTGCGGGCTATGCAAATCCATATTTTTTAAACGAATGTATGAAATCTATCGTTATAGCATATGTAATGTAATTATTGTGTGAAAATTTATAAACGTATCAGGTGTTTTTTGTCAAAGTTTGGGGTGTGTCCACCATTGATAACATTTTGTGAAATATGATAAAATTTAACGCTTTAAATTGGTCTTGTATGAAAAATAGGTGATTGCCTTGTTTTTTCTCAACAGAAATTTTCATTACAAATATAAAAGGTGGGTACGCCCTATTTTTCACCAATAAAAACCCACTGCATGACAGTGGGCGTTGGTGGAGTGGGACGTATTATGCAAATAACTGCTTAATATCATCTTTATCAAAACGGTATTCCCTGCCACAAAAACCACAATCGAGCGTGAGTGTACCGCCATGAGCGTCCACGACTTCTAGGGCTTCATCATGCCCTAGTTGCAAAATCGCCCCTTCGCTTTTTTCGGGCGAACAAGTACAAGCAAAGCCAAGCGGGGTAGGTTCGGGCAGTACCACGTCTTCTTCGTGATACAGGCGATATAGGATTTCATCGGCAGGCAGTTCGGTCAGCTCGTCCGCCTTGATGGTGCCAGTGAGTACGCTTAGTCTGCCCCATAGGTCGGGGTCGTTTTCTTTGTCGGTGTCCGATTGGGGCAACAGTTGCATGAGCAGTCCGCCTGCTATGGTCTCATCGGTGGCAAGTTTGATGATGGTGGGGATTTGGGCGGATTGTTTTTGGTAATGGGCTAGGCACTCGCCTAAGTTGTCGCTCACACGCTCGACAATGCCTTGATAGCTCTCGCCAAAGTTGGGGTGAATGCTGATAAATAGCACGCCTGTTTTGATGACGGCAAAAGCGTCATCACTGGTGTAAAGTGATTGCCAGAACGCCTGTTTGTCATCGCTGTTGTCAAAACTTGCCAACGCACGCACCGCCCCCAGCTCTTGTCCTGATGAGTGGTCGCACTCTGCCATGGCAAAACGCAGGGGCGAGCTGTCGTCTGATGATTGCAGTTGAATGGATAATTTGCCGTCAATTTTGAGCGTGCCGATGAGCAGGCTTGCCGACACCAGCATCTCACCCAATAAGGCTTTGATGGCAGGGGGATAATCTTTTTGGCTAATCACGGTGGTAAAACTGTCGGACAGTCGCACCACATCACCACGCACGGGCGAATGCTCAATAAAAAAGCGTTGGCGATAATCTTTATTTAACATAATGTTCTCTGTTTTGTTGAATTGAAAATAACACTTGCCATTAATGGGGGTGTGTTTTAAAATTTAAAGCGGTCTGAGTGATGGGTTGCTGGCGGGGGTGGATTTTTATTTTATAACATTGATAAAAATAGGCATTTGTTAAATAAGACGTTTTTAACATGATAAATGGGAAAATGAAATTTACCCAAAATTAACGACTAACTATAATAGACTTCTTTCCAAACCCCGATTTTTGTGGATTTTTAAAAACTTCAACCCCAATACTTATAAGGGTTTATTTTTAGTTTGGAAAGAGATTTAATTTGTCTTGCCAATCCATTTTTAACCATAATTTATCACGCCTTTCATTATTTTTAAATTTTAAATTAACCGTTATCATGATAAACATTCACCAAATCCACGCCTTAGCCGATGATTGCCCTTATGATTTTAGACAAGGGGTGCAAGCCTTGCCTGATGACCAAGAATGCTTGGGTGTGGGGGCGGATTTGTCGGTGGCAACGCTGTTGCACGCCTACCGCTCTGGGGTGTTTCCGTGGTTTCATGATGAACCAATAGCATGGTGGTCGCCCAATCCCAGATGCGTGCTAACGCCCAGCGACTTTAATCCTAAAAAATCGCTCATTCGCAAGGCTCGCCAGTCCACATGGACATTGACGACCAACCACGCCTTTACCGATGTGATACAGGCGTGTAGCGAGCCACGAGCCTATGCCGATGAGACATGGATAGGGCATGAGATGATACAGGCATATACCGAACTGCACGAGCTTGGCGTGGCAGTAAGTGTGGAGATATGGCAAGATGAGCCACTAACCAGTGCCTTGATAGGCGGACTGTATGGGCTAAATATCGGGGCGATGTTCTGTGGCGAGAGTATGTTTCATCGGGCAACGGACAGCTCAAAGGTGGCATTTTGGGGGCTTATGCAGTTATGCCAAAGGCAGGGCGTGGCACTCGTGGATTGCCAACTGGAAAATTCGCATTTGATGAGTTTGGGGGCAAGCCTGATGGATAGAGATGAGTTTTTGGGTCGGTCGGATACGCTCATGCGTACGGGTGTGGCAGGACTGGGTGGGCAACGGTTTGTCATGGCGGTGCGTGAGCTGTGTTGATGGGTTGGTGTTTCTGTATTGCTGTCTTTGTGTCTTGCTATTTTATTGATTTTATTCTGACAAATTTATTTTAACATACACTCAACAAACCACAAAATCACCACACACCCCCATGTTCCAAAACAACTCA
>ERZ1023425.28-NODE-28-length-53694-cov-12.308283_pt1 | contig 53694 bp, 49 predicted proteins | sample MGYA00380514_ERZ1023425 | MGnify/ENA primary metagenome ERZ1023425 (study PRJEB33173, sample SAMEA4830391) | metagenome | study: EMG produced TPA metagenomics assembly of the PRJEB25223 data set... | reverse complement strand
TTGTGCTAAGTTTTTGTATTGCACTTTGATGGGAGTGGAATACAGTTGCTACAAAACACGCAAGGTTATTGAGCTGTGGCGGTTGCCGAACCTGAATTTGCCCCTGCTGTTGCCGAACCTGTATTGGCATTATTGCTATTATTGCCAAAATTGACCGTTGGGGCGGTGCTAATGGCTTGCTCATTTTCCACGCTAAAATTGGCTTTGGTCTGCATACCAAACACTTTGGCGGTTAGGTTGGTTGGGAACTGGCGAACCGTTGTGTTATAGCCTTGCACGCTTTGAATATAGTTGTTACGAGCGACCGTAATGCGGTTTTCGGTGCCTTCTAGCTGAGCTTGTAGGTCTTGGAACATACCGTCCGCTTTGAGCTGTGGGTAGTTTTCGGTGACCATCATCAGCCGTGATAAGGCAGATGTCATGCCTGCTTGGGCTTCTTGGTATTGTTTCATGGCGTTGGGGTCGTTTAGGGTCTCAGGGGTCAGCTGAACGCTACCAACACGAGAGCGGGCTTGGGCGACTTCGGTCAAGACTTCTTTTTCGTGTTCGGCATAACGCTCCACCACCGCCACAAGGTTTGGCACAAGGTCGGCACGGCGTTGGTATTGGTTCACCACTTCCGACCATTTGGCGTTAGTGTCTTCGTCTAGGGCTTGCAAGTTATTATAACCACAACCTGATAGGGTCAAAGTACTGGCAAGCAGGGCTGATGTGATGAGTTTTTTCATAAATTGCCTTTTGAATATAAAATAAAAAGTTATGCTTATAATAAAGATTTGTCTGTCAAATGCAAGTAAAAAAATGTAGCTTGCCTTTAAATAGTTGGAATTTACAAAGTTTTTTGCCGTCATTTTATATTAAATTTATCTTAAAAATAGCAACAAAAAAACTTAATAAAACCAAAAAATTGTAAAAAACATTAAAAAATTGTAGATTTTTTTAAAAAAGTATGGCAAATTGTGAACACTTAAATTTTTTGGCTCTGGTTCAAAAAGTATGCTACAAGGAAAACCGTTCGTGGTGAGCTTGGGAAACCTAACGGTTTTCCTACCCTTCGACAGGCTCAGGGCGAACGGAAAACCTAGTTCAGCATACTTTTTAGACTACTACCAATTTTTTATTTAACGTATCTTAGCTCGGCTTAAAATGTTCATTGATTGATAATTTTTGATTTTTCAATGAGACAGACAAAATGCTTGCGGTTTGTTCTACCAAATCAATCAATCGGCTAAGCTGAGAGTTAATTTTATTTTACTTTTTATTTGTCATGATTGCAAACGCATAGGGAGCGATGACTATGAATGAGATTGTTAATTGGCTAAACGGGATTATTTGGAGTCCTGCCTTGATTTATCTGTGTCTTGGGGCAGGGCTATTTTATTCCATCATGACCCGTTTTGTGCAGTTGCGTCTGTTTGGCGAGATGGTACGCCTTGTATTTAGCAAAACCAAAAGCGATGACGGGATTTCGTCCTTTCAGGCATTTGTGGTGGCACTTGCCAACCGTGTGGGCGTGGGTAACATTGCAGGGGTGGCGGCTGCCATCGGCTTTGGTGGTCCTTCGGCGGTATTTTGGATGTGGGTGGTGGCATTTTTGGGAGCGTCCACCGCTTACGCTGAGAGTACATTATCACAAATCTACAAAGAGCGAGACCCCATCACAGGGCAATACCGTGGCGGCCCTGCCTATTATTTTGAAAAAGGCTTGGGACAAAAATGGTACGCCATACTCTTTGCCGTGGCGATGATTATCTCCTGTGGCGTGTTTTTGCCAGGGGTGCAAGCCAATGGCGTTGCCAGTGCGGTAACTCGCATCACAGGCGAAGGCAATTTGGTTAATTTCTTAGGGCTAGAAGTCGGCACGCTACGCATCGCTGTCATGGCGGTTGTTGTTGTGGCGGTGGGCGTGATTATCCTAGGCGGTATCAAGCGTATTGCAAGCTTTGCTGAGATTGTCGTGCCATTTATGGCGGTCGGCTACATTGTGCTTGCCCTGCTTATCATGGTCATGAACCTTGACAAAATCCCTGCGGTCTTTGGGCTTATCATGGGCGATATCTTCAACCCAATGGCAGGTTTTGGGGCGGCGATTGGCTGGGGTGTCAAGCGTGGCGTTTATTCCAACGAAGCTGGTCAAGGTACAGGCCCACACCACTCGGGGGCTGCCGAAGTAGACCACCCATCTCAGCAAGGTCTTGTACAGGCGTTCTCTGTTTATGTGGATACGCTTATTGTGTGTACGGCAACTGCCTTTATGATTTTGACCATGGGAACTTACAACGTCCAAGGCACGCTTGAAACAGGGCAGTTCATCGTCCAAAATATCGATGCTGGCGTTGAGATTGGCACACCTGCCTTTACTCAGATGGCACTCGAGACGACTTTTGGGGCGTTTGGTAATTACTTTATTGCTGTTGCCATCTTCTTCTTCGCCTTTACCACGATTTTGGCATACTATCACATTGCTGAGATTAACGTGGTGTATTTGTCAAGATTTTTGGGCAAACAAGCTCAAAAAACAGGGTTAATGATTGCCAAAATCATCATTCTTATCATGGTGGGCTATGGTGCGTTGAACAGTGCTGGTGCTATTTGGGCATGGGGCGATGTGGGCGTGGGCATGACTGCATGGCTGAACATCATCGGTATCTTGATTATGTTCTTTATGGGGTCTCGGGTTACCATGCGAATGCTTGCCGACTATGAAGCACAGCGTAAATCGGGTCAGCGTATTACCTTTGACCCTGCCAAATTTGGTATCAAAAATGCCACATTCTGGGAAGAGCGTCTGCGTCAAAATGACAGACAAGACAGCTAACATCCATACAAACAAAACCGCTCAGCTTGGGCGGTTTTGTCATTTTATGGCAAATCTTACAGACTTAGCCTTAACTATGATAAAATTTGGACTGTGTTCTATCTAATTGACAAACATGCTTAAACTGCTTTATGCCATTTTCCGCTTAATTATCATTATCAGTCATTGCTTTGTGTTTACTGATTATTAGGGCGTGCCTGCCCTTTATAACACAATTTAAATTTAGAAATACTGCAAAAATAAAATGATGTTTTTGCATGAAAAATTGATTAAAGCTACTTCACGCTCAACTTAAAATGATAACTTATTGATTATTTGATAATTATTTTTTGGATTATGGGGGTAAATTATAATTTTTCCCTTGACAAATCAATCACTTGCATAAAGTTAAGAGTGGGGTTTGAAGTTTTAAACTTTCATCTTATTTTATAAAAATGCTGTCAATGTTCAACATGCCCCAGCGATAAATCCATTTAAAAAGGCAAAAATATGCACCTATATATGATAAAACTCGGAGCAACCCCAAAAGGGCGACTCATAGAACAGCACGACATCTTTTTTGGTATTGGCAAGAGTGTGGCAGAGCTGATTCCCCATTTTGAAAAGGCATGGGCGGACATCAAGGATATTTGGCACATTGACGCTTATCGTACAGTGAGCCGTGTCGGTGGCTATCGGGTGCGAGTGGTGGAGCGTGAGACGTTTGTGGATAATGGGCTACACTTGTACTTTATTAACATGGGTGGTTATAAGGCAGGCGAATTTGAAGAGTTTCATCACAAACTTTTGGTGGTCGCTCATGACATAGCAGGGGCGATAAGCCTTGCCAAACAAAGCACTTTTTATCAAGAATTTGATGCAGGTGGGCGTGCGGTGTCGCACATTGATGACAAACATGGCGTGGACATTGACGACATTCACAAGGTGTCGGACGTGTTAAATGACGAGTTTAAAGCCAAATACGCCCTACAAATAGAGCCGTGCGATGATGATGTGGCGGACGAGATTGTGATTGGTTATTTGCCAAAAAAGCTATTTTATCATTCATGATTTTTATAAATAATTGATATATAGTAACATTTTTACCTCTATTTATTGCTATAAAGTTACGAGATGTCTTTTTTATGGGTTAAACGGAACATACAGGCAAAATTTGGGCTATAATGCCATTTAGCATTTTAATGCACGACTGTTTATTCCCTTAATTTCATCTCATAGGACACATCATGTTAAGCCTACTCTTGCCATCAGCGTACTTGCCTTAGCTCTGTCTGCTTATACCACCACCCAACACGCACAGCACGACCACCACACTCATAGGCACGCTCATCATGACCACCATCACGGGCACGACCACCATCATCACGACCACGCACATTGGGGCTATGCTGGCAGTAGCGTACCACCAGAGAACTGGGGCGACATCGAAGTAAACCGCCTATGTAAAACAGGTTAAGAACAATCACCCATCAACATCGACACCGTGGTTAAGCCACGCCCTGATGGCGACGGCAACTTTAACTTAGTGCCTAACTACACCGCCAGCGACTTTGAAGTGGTCAATAACGGTCACACCATCTCTTTTAATGCCAAAGACGACAAAAACACCCTAAACGTCAATGGCGTAGACTATAAATTACTACAATTCCACTACCACGTACCCAGCGAACACACTGTGATGAATGCGTTTTATCCATTAGAGATTCACTTTGTTCATCAAAATGCCAATGGCGGTCTGGCGGTGATTGGCGTATTGGTAGAAAAAGGAGCAACCAACATCAACCTTGGCAAAATCCTAACCGACCTACCCAAAGATGATAAATACACAGGCACATTATCATTCTTTAATATCGCCACCATCATGCCCACCAACAGCCCCACCTATGCCTATAACGGCTCACTCACCACCCCACCTTGCTCAGAGCAAGTACAATGGCTACTACAAGCCAAGCCAATCACTGCTGACAGCGAACAGCTAAATACCCTTGCCAAGCTCTACAACGGCAACAACCGCCCTGTACAGCCCCAAGGCGACCGCACGGTTCATATCGTAGAATAACAACTGCAGGGCAATCGCACTACAAAATTTTACATGAAATTGATTAAAAATCAAGCAAATTTAGTATTTATAGTTAATTTTATCTAAATATATTTTTAATAAATTATTCAAAATATAATTGGTTTGGTGAGTTTTTAAATAATTTGTGTCTAAAAATTGCCAATTTCTTCAAAAACATAATTTTATTTGCTAAAAATTAAATATAGTGCGATTGCCCTGATAACAATTGGCAAAATGATTGGCAATACTCGCCAAACATGCTACAATACCAACGCCCGAGTTTTTACTTGGGCGTTTTTAATTTATCATTATTAAAGAACACCATCATGACTCATCACGCCCCACGTCGTCCTTTTACCCCTGCCATCATCTCGGCTGATTTTAAGGCTTATCCTGCTGATTTTATCGTCAAAGAGCTGATGGATGTTGATTTTAGTGGTCAAGGCGAACATTTGTGGGTGCATGTCTGTAAAGTCGGCATGAATACCGCTTTTGTCGCCAAACTGCTAGCAAACTGGGCAAATATTTCCATACGTGATGTTGGCTACTCGGGATTAAAAGACCGTCATGCCCAAACGTACCAATGGTTTAGCCTAAGACTGCCTAAGCGTGGTCTGCCCACAACAGATTTTGATGAATTCATCAAGGAGTATCTAAAAGAGGGTGAATGTCTGACACTCATTGCCCATCATTGGCATGACAAAAAACTACACCGTGGCACGCACAAGGCAAATGCCTTTACCATCACGCTAAGACAAGTGGCAGGCGAGATATCCGCCATCAATGCACAGCTTACTCACATCAGGCAGGCAGGCGTACCCAACTATTTTGGCGAGCAACGCTTTGGGCGTGATGGCGATAACATCAATCAAGCCAAAGCCTTTTTTGAAAAAATACTCTCATCTGCCAAGCCTTACAAGCCCTTTAAAAAAGACATGGACAAGCACAGCCTATATGTGTCATCCGCCAGAAGTGTGCTGTTTAATGCCCTACTTAGTGAGCGAGTACGGCTTGGCAGTTGGGATAAGGCGGTGGCAGGCGATGTGTTTAACCTAGACGGCACAGGTTCTATTTTTTGTGCTGACATTGACAATGAAATCATCAGACGAGTGACAGAGCAGGACATTCACCCCACTGCCCCACTTTTTGGAGTGGGCGAGCCAAAAAATACCGATGAGAGCCTACGCATTTATCAGGCGGTATTGGCACAAGATGAATTTGAGCTTATCAAAAATGGGCTGTTAAAAGTCGGGGTCAAACTTGCTCAACGTCCTTTACGCCTAAGGGTTCATGAGTTAAATTGGCAATGGCATGATGACAGTCTAACGCTAAACTTTGAGTTGCCCACTGGCAGTTTTGCCACCAGCGTGCTGTTTGCCTTGTGTGAGAATTTGACTAAAAATCATTAAAACCGCTCCCACACCCCCACCTGCTCTGCTCTGGGTGTGGCGACTTGTCCGAGCTTTCGCCATGGCATGTTTGCCCCGTGAAAATCCGACCCCACCGACACCATGAGCCCATGCCCTGCCACGCACCTGTCTATCATCGCTCGGGTAGCTGTCGGCTCGCTAGGACTGGGTAGTTCAACCGCATGCCCGCCCAGCATGGCAAAGTCAGCAATGAGCTTACGCACACGAGTGGCGGATAAGTGATAGCGAGTGGGGTGAGCTAGCACCGACATCCCACCGCATTCATGGATGAGTTCGATGGTCTGACTCATGGTTAAGCTATCAATGGCGACATAAGCTGGTTTATCATCTGCTAAGTATTTATCAAAAGCATCCTGCACCGTCCGCACCACATCCATCTCAAAGAGTACCTGAGCGATATGAGCCCGTCCTACCGCTTTGGCATTGCCGTTTGCCTTATCTAACACCGCTTGCCATAATGCTTGCTCATCAATATGGGCAAAATCCGCCATATCTGTCAATATCCCCACCATCTTTACCACAATGGCATGACCACGAGTTTCCCGAGAGTTTTGTAAATGGTTAAGTTTGTGATTTAATCGTTCTTTATCCTTAAAATCAAGAGCGACCACATGAATGGCCTTGGTTGTGGATTTATTTTTGCCATAGCCACTATTCATCTGATGATGACAACTAATCTCCACCCCATCAATCAAACGCATGCCCAGCTCATCCGCCATCTGCCATGCTTCATCAATGCCAGCGGTGGTGTCATGGTCGGTCAAGGCAAAAATCTCAATGCCCATCTCATGAGCCAATTTGACTACATGGGCAGGGGTCAATGTCCCATCAGAGCAGGTGCTGTGACTGTGTAAGTCCACTTTTATCATAGATTATTTATCTCATTTTACCGTCAAACAAAACAAAACCCCACCAATGGCAGGGTTTACACAAAGAGCATATTACTTATTGTGCTGTTGTGATTTTAGGTAGCTATTCACATCAATACGTGTTTTAACCTGTGGGGCGGTCTGTGGCTGAGCCTGTGCTTGCACCGACTGGGGAGCTTGCTGTGGCTGAGCCTGCTGTGCTTGTTGCTGACTCTCTAAAGCACTGACATGACCTGCCGGAGCAGTTTGTAAGTTCTGAATCGGGGCTTGTTGTATGGTCACTTTTGGACGGTCATCCAAGGTCAAGCCTGTGGCAATGACCGTGACATGAATCTCATCGCCCATGCTCTCATCTTGGACATAGCCATAGAAGATATTGCCTTCTTCTAGGTCAGCAATCGATGACAACGCTTCGGCAATCTCTTCGGGTTCACTCATCATCAGCTCAGCTGCGGTAATGTTCACCAACAGCCCTTTGGCGTTTTCAAGGCGAATGTCATCAAGCAGTGGCGAGCGAATGGCTTTCTCGGCAGCTTGTCTGGCACGGTCATCACCACTGGCACGACCGATACCCATCATCGCATAGCCTTTGGCAGTCATGGCAGTACGCACGTCTCTAAAATCGGTGTTAATCACTACGTTATCCGCCGTATCCACGATTTGTACCAAGCCACTCACCGCATGCAGAAGCACATCATCGGCTTTTTTAAGGGCATCTGTAAAAGAGATTTGCTTATAAATCTTTAACAGCTTTTGGTTGGGAATGGTGATGATGGCATCAACCAACTCTGTCAGCTGGCTAACACCATCTTTGGCAGACTTCATGCGTTTTTTGCCTTCAAAGTCAAAGGGCGTGGTCACCACAGCAACGGTCAAAATACCCATCTCTTTGGCAATGCGAGCCACCACAGGAGCAGCACCTGTACCTGTGCCACCGCCCATGCCTGCGGTAATAAACACCATGTTGTAGCCATCTAACATTGAGTGGATTTCGTCTTCGTCTTCTTCGGCGTAACGGCGACCTTCTTCGGGGTTGCCACCTGCACCCAGACCTTCTGAACCAAGCTGAATCTTATGTGGCACGGTCAGATTATCAAGGGCAGTACGGTCAGTATTGGCAGCAACAAACGTCACGCCATTAATACCTTCTTGCACCATATGTTCCACGGCATTACCGCCACCACCGCCCACACCAAACACGATAAAACGGGCTTTACCGTAATTTACTTGACCATCATCTGTGTCAAGACCATATTTAGACATTTGTTTCTCCGAATTCTTTTATCATAGTGACATAGAAAATATTTTGACATTATAACACCAATTCACCCCATATTAAATAGCAGGGTGAGTGATTGGCTTGAAATAAGCCTTTAATGGACAACGGTTGGAAGTTTTATAACAATTCTTTTAACTTATCAAGCCATGATTGACATCTTTTTCCGATACGCCCAAACAATCCAAGCCCGTCCATCTCACCAAATTGCCCACGCTCATCACGAGCATACTGCTCACTTTGATAATACATGAGTGCTCCCAAAATGCTGTGCAACTTAGGGTCGGACAGGTGTGTTTTTAATAAACCAATATTTTCATCACTCATCATCTGTGTATGTACTGATACTTTGGTGTTAATATCCATTTGACGCACGCTCACGCCAAACTGCCTTTCTATCAAGCTGGACAAATCTCTCATGTCCGCCCCACCGCCAGCCAACACCACGCCCATATCCATGAACTGGTCTAGTCCCCTGTCGGTCAGCTCATCAAAAATCTCATGTAGCAGTGCCAGATAGCGTGCTTCAATAACGCTGGCAAGTTTGTACAAATGCACGGTCAGTTCACTGTCATGATGGCGTTTTTTTAGGGTAATAAAATCGCTTTTGCTTTGCTTAGTGGCGTTCGCTGAGCCGTGATGTTTCTTTAAAGATTCTGCTTCAAGCAAGGTCAGCCCAAGCGTGCTGGCGATGTCCATGTCCACCAGTTGCCCACCCACGGGCAGACAGCGACTATATAACAACACACCTTCTTGATACAAACACACCTTGGTCAGTGCCGCACCGATGTCAATAAAGCACACGCCACGCTGTTTTTCATCAGCACTTAGGGCATACTCACTGCTGGTCACCCCATCAAAAAACATGGGGTGGACTTCCAAGCTGTTAGATGTCAGCAAATCCTTGATTTGGGCATAGAACATGCTAGGCACGCTGACGAGATGATAGCTTGCCGTCAATTTACTGGCGAGCATGCCCACCACTTCTTTGGCATCTTGGTCGTCATTGAGCCAAAAACGTTGCTGGCACAGCTGAACGTCTTTATGCTCTTTTTGACCCAATCTTGCTTTGGCTTCATTTAAAATATCTCGGACATCATCATGCGTTATCTTACGCCCAAGTTTGCCCCCACCTGTGGGCTGTTGTCCTGTGATGATTTTATCATGAATGCCATTTTCGCCTTTCATGGAAGGGCTAGCAAAGGACAGACCCACATAAGAAACTTGTACGCCTGCCATGTCAATGGCTTCACGCACAGATTTGTGGATGGCACTTAGCAAATGCTCCCGATTGACGATTTGACCACCAAAAAAAGCATCCGTTTTGGCGATACCCAAGCCCATGACCTGAGTTTTTTTGTGATGCACGTCAAAATAGCCCACAATGGTATAAACCGCCGTGGAACTAAGATGAATCACCGCATGAATGTCAGAATCGGGTATCATATATCAAATTGGGGAAATCCCCGCCCTAAAAACAAGTAAAATAGATTGCCAAAACACTTGCCTTAAAAATCTATCAAAAATAAATCAAATCTTAAAAACACAAAGTTAAATACGCCCCAAATCAGCCTTTACTTTTTATTTCGCCACGCAATGGAAAACCCATTTTTATAACGCAAATCCACCGACTGCATTTCATGAATGCGGTTGGCAAATCGCTCTTTTAACACCACCGCCAAATGATACAGTTTTTGCTCGGTATTTTCATCATCCACAACCACCCGAAGACCGTTATGAAAACGAATAATCCAAGTGTTACGAGATGTCAAAATCAAATCATTAACTGTCAGACCAAGGGGAGCAAAACGCTCATTGACATAACGCATTTTGTGCATGATGGCATTTACATGAGCGACCGACCCATGCACAGTCACCAAATCTTCATTCATGAGTTCGCTTGTATTGGCGGGCTTGAAAACCACACCATTAGCATCTAATAAATCCTGACTGCCAAAATTAGCAATGGGCTTACGTGGCACAACTTCCACGACGATACCACGGTGCCAATCTCGCTTGACTTTGGCATACTCCACCCATGACAGCTTCATCAATTCATCATGAATCTGATGTAAATTACCCCCAAAAAAAGGAAAATCACCCAAAGGTAAAACCGCACCTGTCAGCGACTGACGCTCAAAGGCGTTTAGATTTGATGACATGATGTAAATGGGCTTAGCAGGGCTTTTGCCAATGGTCTGCATGGTAAAAAAACCGATGATAAATAGCAAAACAAGCGTCACAAAAGCAGATTGCCATGATTTTGACAAGTATTTATCATCATGTTCTGCACGCTTATCATCAATACGATTAATACGGTTTGATGCCATCTCTGTCACGGTTCTGCCCACCAAAAAACCCATCCACACTAAAACCTAACCCATTATGTTCATCATATGCACATTTGACAGATTTTAATCAAGCAAGGCTAAAATTTGTGTATTTTACCTTATTTTAATGTGCTTTGAAAGTAAAATTCATCGCTAGGTAGCTGTTTTTATATGAAGTCACTATTTATCTTGTTGTTTGTATTGCCTAACAAGATTATCATTGCAAGGTTTGTGCCAAAATCTTCACACACAAATCCGCAAATTCAATCCCTGCCTGCTTGGTTGCCATCGGCACCAGACTGTGGTCGGTCATACCAGGGACGGTGTTGATTTCTAGGACATATAGCTTGCCGTCATCGGATTTTAAGAAATCCACCCGAGACCAGCCACGCCCACCCATGGCAGAAAAGGCACGTTTGGCAAGCTCGCCCATTTCACGCTCTTGCTCAGGCGTCAAGTCAGACGGGCATTGATACACGGTGTCATCACGCAGGTATTTGGCTTCATAGTCATAAAACTTGCCCTTAGGGATAATGCGAATGCTTGGCAATACGTCATCGCCAAGTAGAGAACAAGCGTACTCGCCCCCTGTAATCGCTTTTTCCGCCAAAATCTCGCCGTGATACTGTTTAAGCTTTGGGTACGCCTTTGCCAAACCACCCTCTTCTTCTATCATCATCACGCCCACGCTAGAACCTTCAGAAGCAGGCTTGACAAATAACGGCAAGCCAAACTCACGCTCCACCGCTTCAAAATCGCTGTCATCGTGCAAAACCACATAAGGCACGTTCGGCAAGCCAAGCGACTGCCACACCAAACGGCAACGAAATTTATCCATGGCAATAGCGGATGCGAGCACGCCACAGCCTGTATAAGGAATCTTAAAGCCGTCCAGCACGCCTTGCAAACTGCCGTCTTCGCCAAAAGTGCCATGCAAGACATTAAACACACGGTCATACTCACGCAATTTTGAAATGTCAGTCTCTTGCGGGTCAAAATGATGAGCGTCCACGCCTTTTGAAAGTAGGGCGTTTAGCACCGCTTTACCACTATTTAAAGACACTTCACGCTCGCTACTAAACCCACCGCAAACCACGGCAACTTTACCAAATTTTGTTACATCGTTCATAAGTTTTTCCAAAATTAAATCAAACTGTAAGATGCGTACAACGCACCATTATTTAAAAATATGTCATTAAGGGTGCGTAATACGCACCTTACTCAAATTGCACAAAGTTAATTGTTGGTTAATTATCAAACCAATTTTCAATCATCAAACCGTCAATCGCCTTAAAATCGTCCACATTGCGAGTTACCAAAATGGCGTTATTAGCCAAGGCAATGGACGCAATTTGACTGTCGGCAAAAGACAAAGTTTTGCCTTTTGCTCGGCATTCGGCACGGATTTTGGCATGAATGTCGGCACATTTTGGCGTATATTCATACATTGGCATGAGTGCGACTTGTTTTTTAATAAATCTCTTTCCAAACTAAAAATAAACCTTTATAAGTATTGGGGTTGAAGTTTTTAAAAATCCACAAAAATCGGGGTTTGGAAAGAAGTCTAATAAAAAACTCAACGTCTTTTTTGCGTTTGCCGTCTGGCATACAATAAAGCCCATATAGCAATTCATGCCAAACGGTAATTGCCAAAATCATCTCATCTAAATGCGTACGGTATTTTTGCACCACATTTTCACAGCGATCGACTTTGGTAATTTCAGACAAAATATTATTATCGGGCAAAATTAACTGTTTCATTCAAAACTCACTTCTCGCCCAATATCATTTTTGTCTCTTAAACTTGCCAAAAATTTATCATAATCATCATCGCTCATTTCATCATCATCAAATTCACCAATCATTTTTTGATGAAATTTTTCATATTCCAAAAAACTTTTTTGCAACTCGGATAATTCATTTTTTTGAATGACGGCTTGCTCTTTTGTATGTTGAAAAGTCGCTATCCAGTCAATCATTTCTTGTTGCATGGATATTGGCAATGATTGGATATAATTGACCGCTTGATTGATACTGGTAATAGGCTGTGTTTGCATATTCACCCCCTATAAATACAAATTATTATCCCGCAAATCCAAACAAATCTGCCCCACATTACCCGCCCCTTGCGTGATAAGCAGGTCATTGGCGTGTAGGGTAACTTTTAGCACTTGGGCGATTTGTTCTTTGTCATTGACACTTAGCACAATCGGCTCAACCTGCCCACGCTCACGCAGTGAACGAGCCAAATCGTTGCTACTCGCCCCCTTAATCGGCTCTTCGCCAGCACTATACACATCCAGTAAAATCAGCTTATCCACCTGCGACAACACATTGACAAACTCACTAAAACAATCTCGTGTACGGCTGTAACGGTGTGGCTGAAACATCATCACCAAACGGCGGTCAGGATAGCTTTGGCGTGCCGCCTTAATGGTCGCTTGCACTTCGGCAGGGTGATGACCGTAGTCGTCAATGAGTAGGATATTGCCCCCGTCATGGCTTACGTCCGCTTGCTGTTCAAAGCGTCTGCCCACGCCTGCAAATTTGCCCACCGCACGCACAATCGCTTCATCGTCCACGCCTTCATCGGTTGCCAGCGTAATCGCCCCCAAGGCATTTAGCACGTTATGCTCACCGGGGATATTTAGGGTCAGGCGAAGCGGTTCACGGTCTTTGCGTAGCACCGTAAAATGCGTGCGAGTGCCGTCCACCACCACGTCCACCGCTTGCACGTCATTATGCTCTTTAAAGCCAAAAGTCAAAACAGGGCGAGCAATGTCATCAATCATGCCGTATAGCTCATCATCATCGCCACACACCACCGCCAACCCATAAAACGGCATATTGTGTAAAAACTGAATATAGGCTTGTTTTAGCTTGTCAAAACTACCGCCATAAGTATCCATGTGGTCTTCGTCAATATTGGTAACAATGCTCGCCATAGGACGCAAACTCAAAAATGACGCATCGGACTCGTCCGCTTCCGCCACAAGGTATCGGCTACTGCCCAAAGACGCATTTTTGCCAGACGCATTCAATTTACCACCAATCACATAAGTCGGGTCAAGCCCCGCTTCGGTGAGCATCATGGTCAGCAGGCTTGTGGTCGTGGTCTTGCCATGAGCCCCTGCCACCGCAATACTGTGGCGGTATCGCATCAGCTCTCCGAGCATATCGGCACGGCGAACCACGGGCAGTCGGGCTTGCAAGGCGGTCTGAATCTCGGGGTTCGTTTTATCAATGGCGGACGACACCACCAGCACGTCAGCGTTTTTGATATTAGACGAATCATGCCCGATAAATACCGTAATGCCTAGGCTCTCTAAACGCTTGGTAACCACGCTTTCTTTAATGTCCGAGCCTGTAACCGTATAGCCTTGATTGGCAAGCACTTCGGCAATACCGCACATACCTGCCCCACCGATACCAACAAAATGCACGGTGTTAATCCGTCTCATCTCTGGGATTTCAATAAGTTGTTTGGGTAGGGTTTTGATGTTGGCTGAATTTGGCATAACTTTTTCTCTTTTTAGGTGTTAAATGGGGTTGGTAAATAATTACCATGATTTTTTATTTGGATAACTTTTAATTTAAAATACCCAATTCATTTAAAATTTAACTGTTAATATATAAATCAAATTTAATTTAACAAATTAAGGCAAATATTTTACCCTACAATTTTCAAATCAAAACCGATACATATAAACCGCATGGTTAATAATATCGCCATTGACGTTTTCATTATTGGCAATGATACCACAAAACTCAAACCCCAATCGCTCGGCAACTTGTCGGCTTGGGGTGTTATGCTCACCTGCCTTAATATCCACCACGTCCATGCCATAGGCATGTTTGGCAATATCCATCATCGCACGCACGGCAAGGGTGATGATACCACGCCCTTGATAATCTTGGTGTAGCCAATAGCCAATCTCTGCCTTTTTTAGATGATGATAAATGTTGTTTAAACTCACCGCCCCAATAATTTTATCATCATAAATAATATGGGTATGAATGGCTTTATCATCGGCATATTGGTGCAGGGCAAATTTGACAAATTCACGATAGCTGTTTTCGCTAAAATCATTCGCCCACGGTAGCCATTTGCCCAAATATTCTTTTTGAGTATTGACAATATCATTCATTTGACTGGCAAATGATGAATGCACCAAGGTTAGGCTTAATGCGTCGTTGATTTTATGGTAAAACATTTTTTAACTCATCAAAAAAAGGTATTGTGAATTAATGATACTTTTGGTTAATTTGCAGGGGCAAATTGCAATTTTCCCTATGATAAAGTATTGATTTTTAGGCAAATGTAATTCACTCCTACACGTCCACTTCAAAAATATCTTAATCAAATAATGCCAAACAACAAACTAGCCCTTAACCACACGCTCCACAATATCCGCCACTTGTGTGGTTGTGTCTGTTTTGGCAAAGACTCGGGCGTTATTTGCCATGTCTAGGCATTGTTGGCGGTCAAGATTGCCTAGAATCTGTGCAAGTTTTTCGCCCGACAGCTCATGTTGGGGCAACAAAATCCCTGCCCCATGCTCGGTTAGACTCTTGGCGTTGGCGGTTTGGTGGTCGTCCACAGCGTGCGGTAGCGGAATAAAAATCGGAGCAACGCCCACACTGGCAATCTCGGTTACCGTCAAAGCTCCTGCCCGACAAATAATCACGTCCGCCCAACTGTACGCCTGTGCCATGTCATCAATAAACGGCATGACTTCAAACACATGACGGCTTGTGTCAATCCCTGCTTGCGAGTAGGCGACTAACATGGCGTTGTGGTTGTCCTTACCGCATTGGTGTCGCACGGTTAGGGGCTTGTCCGACAGTTTTAAGAGTTCCACCACCACTTCGTTAATGGCTTTTGCCCCAAGCGAACCGCCCACCACCAGCACCTTTAAAGGTGATGTGTCCGCCACGTCATAACGCTCGCTTGGCGGTGTGGCGTTAATAATCGCAGTGCGTACGGGATTGCCCACCGTGATGAGCCTGTCGCCCATGCCACTAAATGCCCCGTCAAAGGCTTGTAGCACTTTTGCCGAGTGGGGAGCTAGGGTCTTGTTACTCATGCCTGCAATGGCGTTTTGCTCGTGAATGATGAGCGGTTTGCCTGATAATTTGCTCGCCAATCCCCCCGGTACAGTCACATAACCGCCAAAGCCAATAACCACATCTATATTATTGTTTTTGATGATGTTTTTGCTTGCCATGACTGCTTTAAATAGCATAAAAGGCAATTTAATCGCCCGAGCCAATCCCTTACCCCGCAAGCCCTGCATATCAATATGGTGCATGGTGTAGCCGTGTTTGGCGACAAGCTCATTTTCCATGCCGTTTGGCGTACCAAGCCAATGTACGACTGCCCCACGAGATGTCAGCTCGTCCGCCACCGCCAACGCAGGGAAAACGTGTCCGCCTGTACCTGCCGCCATAATCAATACATTCATCGTTATTCTCTAATTTAAAATTTAACCGCCTATTTTGTAACAAAATGAGGGAAATTACAAGGGAAAAATGAGTGGGTGGGTTTTATATTGGTATTGGTACACCCTAATTTATTTCTAAATTATAAAAAATCATGAATCATCCATGATACATTTTACAATACAGAACAATCAAGAAATTTTTTAGCAACTTTATGGAGTGTTATAGTTACCTGACCGCTTGATATTTAAATAAATCTTAAAAACCAAACTTCTCTAATTTATTCTTTATAAATCAATCTTGAACCCACATTTTCATCAACAAGAGCATTTGGATATAAGATTTCTCCATGCAAGCCAAGTATGTCAATTTGTTGCCATTGTAATGAATGATAAATAGATTTGGGCAAATGATTGGCAATCAATGTTGTGCAATAAACACCTTGAACTTTTTCGTTTTTTACGGACAGAAAAAATGGCTCACCCATCTGCATCTTTGTATTTTTGATAATTTTTTCAATGTCTTCACTGGTCAATTTATCATTCCTATAAATCGCCCATCCTTTGGCGAGTTTTGGCTGAACAAACTCAGACAGTGTTGATACAATAACTTGGTTTGGTTTATCCTTTTTGTCATCAGTGGTGGCATGAATGATTAAAATTCTTGGCTCTACTTGTATAATTAAGCCCACATGAGAATATTGACTACCACTTAAATTTTTTATCAGTTCACTTTCATAAGCCGTGCCTTGACGCACAATAAAATCACCCAGCTTAACATTATTACGAACCCCATCTTCATTATAAAAATAAAAATTGCTGGATGGTACTGATGATTTTATCAATAAAAAAACACAAACCATCATTAATGATTTGTGTTTTTTAAGTAATATCATTATAAATTGACTTTCCATTCTTTGCCAGAACGAATAACACGCACATTTTCTGTTTGTGATTTTGAACCATCATTTTTAAAATGAACAACTATCTTAACACGACCTGTGCCATTTGGTTCATCAATCTGACTCGACTCTACCACCACTTCTTTTAAGCCACCTTTTCTATCCGATTCTTCTTTTGATTTTATGGCAGCTTGCTTTAATTTACCACTAACAATCTCTTGGGTGCCATCTTTTTTGGCGTTTTCAGGCATGTTAATTAACTTTATCATGTTATCCACATCGCCTTTATAGCCGTACTCAATAAATTTCTTGGCAACATTTTCTGGTTTATTACCGCCGCCACACGCGATTAATGCAATGCCAAGCAAAGCAATGGCAACAAACTTTACTAATTTCATAACATCTCCTATTTTATAAAATAAAGTGGTAATAATATAGCAAAATAAATTTTATCTTGCAAGTTAAAAAAATAATTCTCAACAAAAAATAATTTCATACTCCAATCCTAACTGATGTATTAATTTTACAGATTATTAGGGCGTATTGAATATTGGTATTTGCAATGAAAAATGCCTGTTAAAAAAGTAGGGGAATCGCCCGTTTTTCAAGGAAAAATCCTTGTTGATATTGAAATATTAATAAGGATTTTGACTTCGAGCCACAATCCGACCACTTAACTGGGTAAATTTTAAGATTTTAACTTAACTTTTTTAAATTACACTCTGCAAAATGAAAAAGTACCACGGTTTCCGTTCGTGGCGAGCCATGCCTGCCCATGACGGTTTTCCGCCACCCGCAGGCATGGCTCAGGGCGAACGGAAAACCTAGTTTGGCAGGAAGTTCAATAGGACGTGTTGAACATTAATAGCATTTTTATAAAATAAGATGAGAATTTGACAATTTCAATCAATTTTTGCATGAAAAATGGCTAAATCTTGTTTTTCATTGCAAATACAAAAGTTCAACACGCCCAAATTGTATTGTAAAGGACAGGCACGCCCTATTTAAAATACAAATCATAAATGCATTATCATAACAAAACACTTATCACACCACCAAAATCACACGCTCTATTTTTATCCATCACAAACCATCATAAAAAATTTTGATAAACCCTGCCATTATCCGATATAATAGACGGCTTAAAATCCAAGCCATCCTAGCTCTAAATCCAATCATGAAAAAAATACTACAAAATCAAAAAATCGCCGAGTTCATCAGCCAAATGCCCATCATCAAACGTCTGTTTTTTAGCGTGTTTGGCACGATGGTACTTGGGTTTTTGTTTTTGTCTTTGTTATCATACAACACCCTAGACCCCGCATGGTCACATGTCGGCACACGAGAGCAAATCACCAACGTCGGTGGTCGTCTTGGGGCTTGGGTCGCGGATATTTTACATGTGTTTTTTGGTCATGGGGCATGGTGGCTGGTGCCGGTCATGGTCTACGAACTGGCACTTTTGTGGTGGCGACAGTCGCAGGTCATGTGGCAACTTCGGGTGCTTGCGTATGGCTTTTTGCTTGTTTGCATCAGTGGATTATTGGCAAGCTACGGGGTGGCAGGTGAGCACAACACTGGGCTGACGACGGGGGGTGTGGTCGGTTTTGAGTTGTATCAAGGCTTGGTGTTTCAATTTGGCAACATCGTCAGTGTCTTATTTTTACTTATCATCACCACCATCGTGACGACATTGGTCTTTGAAGTGCGTCCTGCGTTGCTATTTGGTCATTTCATGAATTGGCTGGACAACAACAAGTCCCCCACTCACACCAAGCCCGCCGAGCCATCTGGAGACAATGATGCACTCTTTGAAGTCATAGAAAATGACACGCCTGCACACACGTCCACTCACCTGCCCAACGACAACTTATCAGAGTTTTTGCAGACATCAGGACTGCGTGATGAGATATTAGCAAACATCCAACAGGACAAGCAAGACAAAGAACCACAAGCAAATCGTGTGGAGATTCATGCCGATGAAGTGGTGCTAAAAGTGGACAATCTTACGCTGGATGTCAATCAGCCAAGCAGTCAGCCATCGGATGATTTTTACAAAAATCACACAAAGCCGTTAGAATCCATGAATGACGATGAACTCATTGACATTTTAAATCATGATTCTGATGATATTGCCAAGATCCCACCCAAAAGCAAACTCACCATCATCAACACGGCTGACAACACCAGCACGCTTGATACACTTCCATCACAACCACCATCAGTCAAACCAACTGAAAGTGGTAACACCAACAAGGCCCATCACGGCGATGTGACAGATTTTGATGTGGCACTTGACGATGAAGATGAGATTGATTTTGTTTATCAAAATAGCCAAACCAATCAAACCAAACACATCAGCCGTGATGACGTGTTCGCTGATGATTGGGCGGATTTGTCCGAGAGCCTACTGGACTTGGGGGGCACCAATGACAAGTCCCTTGATGATAACGAAAACAACAAGGATGATAAAGCAAATGCCAAAAGCGAAGATGGCTTGGACAATAAGACAGGGCATGTGACATCAAGGCATACAACAGACAGCACAACTCCCCCGCTACACCCTGATAACTTTACCCCCAAAAGACCCTTGCCTGTGGCACAGACCCCAAAACAGGCACATTTTAAAGGCACGGATAAGGACACCGACATAAGCACGGACAAAGACGTGGACACGTCAGCTCCGCCACGCTCACGAGCGATGGACACGCTCACCCATCGCATGAGCCTATCGCCCATCCCTGAGCTGTCCATCCTAGACAAACCCGATGCAAATAAGCAGCCTAGCTATACTGAGCGAGAGCTACAACAGTTATCTGAGCTTTTGGAGATTAAATTAAGAGAGTTTAACATCAAGGCAACCGTGGTCAGTGCCATGGTCGGACCCGTGGTAACTCGCTTTGAAGTGGAGCTGGCGGCAGGGATTAAGGCAAGCCGAGTCACAGGAGCGGCACAGGATTTGGCACGGTCGCTTTCTATGGCGAGCCTGCGTGTGGTCGAAGTCATACCAGGCAAGCCTTATATCGGCATTGAAGTGCCCAACAAAAAGCGAGAGATGGTGCGACTCATCGAACTGCTAGATACGCCTGATTATAAAAACCCTGACAAGCAAATCGGTGTCGCCATCGGCAAAGACATCGGCGGTAAGGTGGTCATTGCCGACCTTGCCAAAGCCCCGCACATGCTGGTGGCAGGCACGACAGGCTCGGGCAAATCAGTTTTTGTAAACTCCATCTTACTCTCCATGCTCTTTAAGTACACTCCTGATGAGCTAAAACTGGTCATGATTGACCCCAAGCAGCTAGAACTTGCCAACTATGGCGACATACCGCACCTGCTTACGCCTGTGATTACTGACATGACCGAAGCGACCGCCGCCCTGACGTGGTGTGTGAGCGAGATGGAACGGCGTTATCAGCTCATGAGCTTACTGCGTGTGCGTAAAATCTCAGAATTTAACAAAAAAGTGGTGCAAGCTGAGATGTCAGGCGAGCCGATATTTGACCCCTTGTGGCGAGCGGACGAAAATGTCAGCATCAAGACCGCCCCTAAACTCAAACCTTTGCCACTCATCGTCATCGTGGCGGATGAATTTGCTGACATGATTATGCAACTGGGCAAAACTGCCGAAGAGCCGATTGTCCGCCTTGCCCAAAAGGCTCGTGCCGCTGGCATTCACCTGGTGCTTGCCACTCAGCGTCCAACGGTAAATGTCGTTACAGGTCTGATTAAGGCGAATATCCCGTCCCGTGTCGCCCTACGAGTGAACTCAAAGGTGGACAGTCGTACCATCATCGAAGAAGGTGGAGCTGAGAACATGCTGGGCAATGGCGACATGATGTTCATCGGGCCAGGCGAGAACACCCCACGCCGTGTACATGGGGCGTATGTGGATGATGATGAAGTGAACCGTGTTTGTGATGCGTGGCGTGAGCGTGGCAGCCCTGACTATATCGACCTGTCAAACAGCTACACTTTTGAAGGCGAAGGGTCGGGCGATGGACTGGGCAAGGGCGGTGATGATGAATATTATCATCAGGCAGTGACTTTTGTCATGGAAAGTCGTAAAGTCTCCATATCCAGCATTCAGCGTAAGCTGGGCATTGGCTACAACCGTGCTGCTCGTATCGTGGACATGATGGAAGAAGCAGGATTGGTCAGTCCAATGGATAATGGCGGTAAACGGCAGATTTTGATGTGATAAGATGACAATCTGCCTTGATTGTAATATAAAAAAGAGCCTAGACATAGGCTCTTTTAATAGCACTTACGGTAGCTTTCACCAATTACGTAGCACTGGGTAGCTGACACCAGCCCCATTCCAGAAATGATGAGAGATACCCAACAAGAGCTATCGCAACATCGGCACAATGGGGATTTTGGTATTATACCCTTATTTTTAACTAGTTGCAAATAATCATTTAGGGTGCATTCGATTTTTCTCATTTTTAATTACAAATAACAAAAGGCAGGCACGCCCTAAAAAGAGAGTAAACCTAAATTTACTCTCTTAATGGATTAATCTGCCCAATCAACCCTTAACAGTCTTGCCTTTTAATTGCATAAAGGCTTGTTCTACACGTTCGCTGTGGTTACGGATTTTTTGTTCCACTTGGGCGAACTGTTCTTTTAGGTATTCATCAGCTTCATGCAAGCGGTTAGCAAATTCGGTGCGTTTTAGCTCCATGGATTTGGCTTTTAGGGCGTGCCATTCTTCCACGGTATTGGTAAAGGCGTCGTATTCGGCACTGATTTTATCTTTAAATAACATGAGCTTGTCATCCAAGGACAAATCCCCACCTGCAATGCGGGCTTCGGCACGTTTAAACTGCATGGTGACTTCGGCATGTTTGATGGTTAGGTCATCGACGGTTTTTAGCTCTTTGGCAAGACCGATTTTGGATAAGCCGGCGATGAGCCATTTGGTTGGGTCGTATTGCCACCATTTAACCCCATTGCGATAGTCGTATTGGAAATAATGATGGTAGTTATGATAGCCTTCACCCCAAGTAAAAATCGCTAAAATCGGGTTGTCACGGGCGGTGTTTTCATCGGTATAAGGGCGTGTGCCGAACATGTGGCATAGCGAGTTGATAAAAAAGGTAAAATGATGGGTCAGCACCATACGCAGTAGCCCCACGATGATAAACGCCCCAAGCATGTCGCCAATGATAAGCCCGACAGCACTTAGGATGATGACATTGGTCAGTAGCACCCACAGCCCATAATGCTCATGTTGGTGTACCAGTACCTTGTCTTTTTTTAGGTCGGGGATGTTTTTGTAGTCGTATTGACCGCTGGGGTATTTTTTTAACATCCACTGCATGTGGCTAAACCAAAAACCACGACGTGCCGAGTAGGGGTCATCATATTCATCATCGACATGGCGGTGATGGACACGGTGCCCTGAACACCAGTCAAAGGCAGAGCTTTGCACCGCCAACGTCGCTCCGATGAGCAAAAAATATTTGACAACGGGGTGAGCTTCATAGGATTTATGGGCAAATAAGCGATGATAGCCTGCGGTGATGGACAGCCCCGTCCATGCCATAAACAGCGAAAAGGCAATCCACAGAGCAGGGCTGGTGTCATGCGTCCACAGATACCACGGCACCAAAATCAAGGCGAGCAAGGGTGTGCTGATGAGAAAGACAGCAGGCACCCAGTTAATGGGGGGATTTTCAAAATCTTGGGGGTTATGTTTGGCAGTCATGGTGTTTTCCTGTGTTGCCTGTTTTGGTGCACTATTATACATGAATTTACCAAGGATGTGAACGCCCATGCACAAAAATTTATTAAAAATGAACATTTGTTAAGCAATAAGAAGTGATTGTTTTTTAATAATTTTTTATCAAAATTTTGGGAATGAATGGCGCTAGATGGGATGGATGGTTTTAAAATATTTCACAATGTTTAAAATTTTGTTATAATTGAGAAGATTTTACATTTTTTGCCCACTCAGGGAATAAAGACATGAGCAGTCGTAAAGAACAGTTTGAGCACCGAGAACGGCAGATTTTGGCGACTGCTGAACAGTTGTTATTAGAATCAGGCGATTATGATTTGACCTTGGACAGTTTGGCACGTCATTTGGATTTGGCAAAGGGGACGTTGTACAAGCATTTTGTGAGTAAGGATGAGCTACTGTTACGACTGCTCATAGAGTACGAAAAACGCCTGTATGAGATGAATGCCATTGATGATGAGGCGGGGGCAGGCGTGGCTCGCATGGTATTGCAACTGCTTTTGCGCCCACAGCGAGCGATGATGTTTCACCACCTAGAAGACAAATTGTCATCAACAGCGTCGGGGCTAAACCGCCTGTTCGGTGAGCTGTATAAGATTCGCCGTGAACGCATGAAACGCATTTATGAGATTGCCGAGCGATATCTGTCCGAGCAGAACAGCACCATGGCGACCCGAGATTTTTTGGCAAGTATTTGGGCGTTGGGGCAAGGCGGGGCAGGGCTGTTAAATTCTAGCTTTTATCAGCGTTATCTGGGCGACAGAAACACTTTAAAATATGCCTTTGTCGTGCAAATGCTAGACTTGCCAAAACTCTACACCCTAGATGTTACCCTAGATACTGACAAAAATACCAACCAAGACATCAACAAAGACACTGCGGTCAAGTCATCGCCACAGACAGACGACGAGACAGACATCGTCCCCGCTAGCGATGAGCAAGCTCCCACTCTCACGCCCAAGCTGATTAAGCCATTAACACCGCCTTTGGTGTGATGTTATTGGGTTTATTATCCTATTCTTGCATTGCATTTACCCCTAATTTTCGGTACAATCATTCATCACTAATAACCACACGACAATTAAGGATTAATGCATGCTCACCATTCTCACCGCCAACCAAAAAGGGGGCTGTGGCAAGACGTCAATCAGTCTGACCCTTGCTGTCGCCTTGGCTCATGAAGGCTATCGGGTCGCCATCGCAGACGCTGACCCCCAAAAATCTGCCTTACGTTTTTTAAAATATCGCCCCAATGACGTCATGCCCATCATAGGCATTGACTGGCGAGACAGTGACGACATCGGCGATTTGCCCAAAAAGATAGATAAAGCCAAGCCCGATGTTCTCATCATCGACGCCCCAGGGGCGGTGGCAGGTGAGCGTGCCGAACGGCTTATTGGTGAGTGTGATTTGATGTTTGTGCCAGTATTGCCGTCCTTTTTTGACATAGACAGCACCAAGCGATTTTTAAAAAATATCGCCGACATCAAGCGAATCAGAAAAGGCAAAGTGGACGTTCATCTCATCGCCAACCGCATACGTCCACAGCTCATGGATGGGAGCGTGCCGAGCGATAAACTGTTGGCGATATTTGATGAGATAGGGCAACGTCCTTTGGCTTATATCAGTGAAAAAAGTGCCTATGCTCAGCTTGCCGATGACGCCCTGACCATTTTTGACAAAACGCAAAAGCCCTACCAAGACGCCAAAGGGCAATGGCAACCGATATTGGCACTTATCAAAAATAAGCTGTCAGACAACGGCAAATGTGCAGGCATGAGTACGGACGGCAGTTGGTTTTAGGTTTTGCCCCAAACCTGCCTAGCATAATGACTGCTAGATAATACTGATTAAATTACGATAACAAAAAATCCCGCCATAAGACGGGATTTTATAATTAACCAAAGAATTATACATCTTCTTCTTTGTATTGTGGCATGGGCTTTTTAAAACCACTTGTCTTAATACCAAGCCAGATAAAACCCAGCAACGCCCAAAACAGACCCACAGCAAAGGTAATGCCATCCACTTCCAACCACATCAGAAAAATGCTGATAAAGCCAATCACAGGCACAACAACATAGCTGATGATTTGTTTGGGTGTTTTAACCATTTTATCACGCAGTGCATAGCGAAAAATGACCGATAAGTTAACAAAGCTAAATGCCGTCAATGCACCAAAACTGATCAAATTAACAACGGTCTCTAATTTGATAAAACCTGCGGTCAAAGCCACACCACCTGCAATTAGAATGTTATTAACAGGCGTTAAAAATTTGGGGCTTAGCTGACCAAAGATTTTGTTGCTAATCACGCCATCACGACCCATCACATACATCAGACGAGACACGCCAGCATGGGCAGAGATGCCAGATGCCATCACTGTTACAATGGCAAAACCCAACACAATCGATTGAAATGCCGAACCGCCCACAAGCAACAATATTTCTGCTTGGGTCTCATCCACCGCTTCAAAATACAGCTTAGGGTCGCTCGGTAAATAGGTTTGCATAAAGTAAGCACTGACAACGAACACCGCACCTGCAATTAGCGTTGTCAAAATCATCGCTTTTGGCAAGGTATTTTTAACATCTTTGGTTTCCTCAGCAAGACTAGAAATAGAATCAAAGCCTGTGAATGAGAAACATAAAATGGTCGCACCTGTAATTAACGCCCCCACCGAAGTCATCTCACTCCAAAATGGCTTTAAACTCCAAAGTTCATAGATATCCTCTGGGTTAGTATTGGCGGCATACTGTGCCATTTGTAATTTGCTATAAATCAGATAGGTAAAAACAGCGATTACCAATAACTGTACCGCCACAATCCAACTGTTAAAGTAGGCGACGGTTTTTGAGCCAAAGATATTAACCACCGTCATCAGCCCTGTTAGACCAATCACCCAAACCCAATGATTGACCATCGGAAATAACGCCTCAAGATACAGCACAGCAAGGATGATATTTACCATAGGCGAGAGCAAATAATCAAGCCAACTTGACCAGCCAACCATAAACCCCATGGATGGGTTAATTGATTTTTGTGTATAAGTATATGCTGAACCTGATGATGGATAGGCACGAATCATATGCCCATAGCTGATTGATGTAAGCAAGATGGCAAATAATGCAAAAAGATAAGACATCGGCACATGTCCACCGCTATCACGGGAAACCATACCAAAAGTGTCAAGCAATGTCATCGGCTGAATATAAGCCAAACCAATGATGATGACGTGCCACAGACCAAGATTTCGCCGCAATTTTGCAGCTTGGGTAGTAACAGGTGTACTCAACGTAGAGTCCTCCAAAAGCGTGCGTAAACGCAAAACAGAGAAAAGGCGTTGGGGTGCTAATACTGTTATCAAACGTACTTTTGGCAGATAAAATCTGTTAGCGGGCGTGTTTGAGATTTGATTAAGCTATCAACTCCGAATTAAAATATGATTGACCGAAATGGCAATCTTTGGATGATTTTTACAGACGTAAAAAAATGGATAATTTTACCCCAAAAATTGACCCATGCCAATCAATTTTTTAAAAATCCAGCCATATTTAACAAGATTTTTGTAACATTGATGAGTTTTTAATCAAAAAAATCCCCATAAAAAATAAGGCTTTATTCTTCATAAAGATGGCTCAACAAACACATTAAAGGCTAAAAGGGTCTGTTTTGGACGCTTTGCAATACATTGGGAAAATTAGGAAAGTTGGGAAAATTACCTATTATCAAAAAGGGAATGCAAAAACACCCCCTTTTTTTGTTTATGTTAAACACCTTACCCGTCCAACGACTCCGCCAAAATCACGCCACCGTCTTTTTTGGTAATGACCACCGTGCCAGAACGTGGGGTTTTGCCCCCTGCCACCGCCCCAAATGTGCCTTCGGGGTGCTGAATGTTGATAAACAACGCCTTGCAATCAGGAGTTATGGTAATGCCCGTTACTTCGCACCCTTTTGGCCCGACAAAAAAGCGTTTTAACGTGTCGGGCGTGGCTTTTGCCCCCATGCGGGTGGTTTTGCCTGTGGTTGTGGAAAGAGTTGCCCCGTCTCCGATATGATTGGGCAGACTTGCCAAAAGCATACAGTTGGTCGTTTTGGTGTACGCTCCGTCATCGGTCTGAATCCACAGCACGCCACGGGGGTCAAAAAACAGCCCGTCAGGGGACGATAGGTCGTTCTCGGCGCTCAAGCCCGACAGGTTCTGCTCGTGTTTGTCATGCGGGGACGCAAACAAATAAATATCCCAGACAAACTTATCGCCTGTGCCCCCTGCCGTCTCGGCAAAGCGAATGATATGCCCGTGCTGATTGCCCTTGCCGTCATAACTTCTGGGGTTCGCCCCGTTCACGTCTTCTTCTTTACGCTTAGAGTTGTTGGTCAAAGTTACATAAATCTCACGAGTTATGGGGCTTACCGACACCCATTCTGGTCTGTCCATTTTGGTCGCCCCCACCTTATCGCCTGCCATACGGGCAAAAACAGCAATCTCGGCATCACTTTCAAAGTCAGCAAGCATGGGATTTTTCTTAGACAGCTCACACCACTGCCCCGTGCCGTCATCGTGAAACACCGCCACAAACAGCGTGCCTTTATCGAGATATTTATCGCCCACCGCAAGCCCACCGCCCACATCGGCATTCGTCCATTTGGCATCGGAGACAAATTTATAAATGTACTCGCCCCGAGCATCATCGCCCATATAAAACACAAGCGGTTCGCCTTCGTTTGGTGGGGCAAAGGCACAGTTTTCATGAGCAAACCGCCCCAAACTTGTGCGTTTTACCGCCTTAGCTTTTGGATTAAAAGGGTCAATCTCGGTAATGTAGCCAAAGGTGTTGAAGGTGTGGCGACAATCGTCCGTGGCGGTTTTATCTGCCTTGGCGGTGATGTCCCAATGGTCAAACTCGCCTGCCTGTCCGTCTTTTGGCGTGTGCCAACTGTAAGCAGGGTCGCCTATCGTGTCTTCTTTTAAGCCATATCGGGCAAGGCGTTTGTCGTTTTTGTCACCGATGATATCCTTATCCGCCCCACGAGCGAACACATTCAAAAAGTTCTCTTCGGTCGTCAAATACGTCCCCCAAGGCGACAGCCCTGCCCCGCATTGGTTGTTGATACCCACGCTCGATAAGCCTTGTGGGTCAAGGCGTGTTTTGACAAATTCACTGCCCTTTGCCACGCCTGACAGTCGGGTTGGCGTGCCACTGGTGTAGCGTTTGTTAAAGGGCGAATCTTTGATGAGTTCATAGCCTGTGGGCGTGCGTTTAATCTCCACCACCGATACGCCATGAGCGTGAATCTCACGGCGAACGTCATTGGCAAGTCGTCTTTTTTGAAAAATCTTGGGGGCGGTATCGTCTTGGTCGGAGTAATTTTCAATGGGATTTAGGTTTGAATTGGTGTATTCGTGGTTCATGGCAAGCAGTCCCCGCTCGGATACATCGGGGGCGTAACTGCCGTTTTTTAAGCCAAAAAACCACATACCGTCATGGTTGTCGCCCATGCGGTATTTAAAAGATTCGCCCACCACCATGCGGTCGTCCGTCCACTCGCCAAGTCCGCTCACAATGGGCGTACCCATGGGCAAAATCAGCTCGGCATGATAGCCGTCCGCCACAATCATGTTGCCCCCTGTGTAATGGGGAACGGCGGTGAATTTTAGGGCGGTTGGGCGTTTTAGGGGTTTGCCTGCATTGGTTGCCATTTTTGCACTGCTTGCCCCTGTGGCACAGCCCATAAGGGGCAATGAGCCAAAGAAACTTGCGGTCATCAGCCCTGCTCCGCCCTTTAAGATAGAGCGTCTTTTGATGAGCATATTGGCAAATTCGGGGTTGTTGGTGGGGTTTGAGTCTTCGGTGATTTCGTCATCGTGGTCTAGGTCGGTATTGCTGTGCAATGGCATGGCGTACTCCAAAGGTTATCAAAGTACGCATAGAATAAGGGGTTTTTATGACGGTTTTGTGAACGGCTTATGATAATTTGATGAAATTATGCCAAGATAAGACGGACAGACCGTCTTATTTTTTAAAACACCCAAAATGATATATTTATCTCATGAAATTGCAATTTACCCCACAATCACAATAAATTAACAATATTTATTTTATCAAACCTTCAACAAACTCAATAAAATCCACCGCAATGGTTGTGCCACATTGCTCATCAATCTCACGCACGCACGTTGGGGACGTTACGTTAATCTCGGTAATTTTTGCTCCGATTAGGTCAAGCCCCACAAAATACAAGCCTTTTTCTACCAACACAGGGGCGACTTTTTCAGCAACGGCTCGCTCAGCGTCTGTCAGTGGCATGGCAACGCCGCGACCGCCCGCCGCCAGATTACCCCGAGTCTCGCCCCCTTGTGGGATACGAGCCAAACAAAATGGTACGACTTTACCGCCAACAATTAGCACTCGCTTATCGCCGTCTTTAATCTCAGGCAGGTATTTTTGAGCCATAATAGGCAAGGTTCCCAGTTGGGTCAGCATCTCCAAAGTTGAACCGATGTTTGGGCTGTCTGCCGTCAAACGAAAAATCCCCATACCGCCCATGCCGTCAAGCGGTTTGACAATCACATCTTTATGCTCATTGATAAATGAACGAATGTGCAACTGCCTAGCAGTAACAATGGTCGGACTCATCAGCTCGCTAAACTGCGTGGCAAAGAGCTTTTCATTACACGCACGCACCGAACTTGGGTCATTTGCCACCAACACGCCTGCACGCTTGGCGTATTCTAACAGGTGCAAGGCATATAAAAAATTCATGTCAAAAGGTGGGTCTTTACGCATCAAAATCACATCAAATTCTGTGGCTTTGACGGTTGTTTTTTCGCTAAGTTTATAAAAATCATCAGGGTTTTTATAGACTTCCACGTCCTGCTTATCCACGCACAGCTCGCCCTTGTCAAGCCACAAATCATGAATGCCACAATACGCCAAACCATGCCCACGCTCGGCTATCGCCCACATCATCGCAAGGGACGTATCTTTTTTGTAGTTAATGGTGGCAATATCGTCCATGACGATAAGAAAGTTAAGTTTTTTCATCATATTTTCCAGTTTTTAAAATGGTTAAAAAGGTTGGTTGTGGCTCAAAAAAGCATACTGCCAAGAAAACCGTTCGTGGCGAGCCATGCCTGCCGCCATGATACATCGCACCTTACACGCTTATGCGTCCAGTCTTAACAAACCCAAAGTTATCATGATAGTCAGTTGGCTGTGCTTTTTTGCCAACATCCCCCTAAACTACGTCTTTGTCTATGGCAAATTTGGCATGCCCGCCTTGGGCGGTGCAGGTTGCGGATTGGCAACCGCCATCGTCTTTTGGCTAAACGCCATCATCCTTGGCATATACATCGCCAAAGACAGATATTTTCATGAATTTGGCTTGATGGACAAATTTAGCCTGCCCAACATCAGACTCTTTGGCGACATCACCAAACTTGGCATACCCATCGGGTTGTCATTTTTTATTGAAGTGAGCCTATTTAGCTGTATCATGTTTTTGGTCGCCAGATTAGACGGCAATACCGAAAACTACGTCGCTGCCCAACAAATCGCCATCAACATCACATCGCTCATCTTTATGATACCCCAAAGCCTAGGGGTTGCCAGTACCGTGCGGGTCGGCATGGCGATGGGTCGGCGTGAACCCAAGTCTGCCCGTTATAGCAGTGGCGTGGCGTTATCAGGTGCGGTCGCCATCTCATTTTTGACCGCTGCCTTCTTGGTCATCGGACGAGAACAGTTGGCAACACTCTACACCAAGGACACGGCAGTCATTGCCATCGCCTCCGCCATCATTCTCTATGCCGCCGCCTTTCAGCTTGTCGATGCGGTACAATGTGTGGCAAGCTATGCTCTGCGTGGCTATAAGATAACCACAACTCCCATGATTATTCATATCATTGCCTTTTGGGGCTGTGGATTACTGCCTGGGATTGTGTTGGCGTTTTATGTTGGTATGGGCATCTATGGTTTTTGGATGGCATTGGTCATCTCGCTGGCGGTGGCAGCATTGTCTTTGGGCTGGTATTTGGAGCGACATAGCAAATACATGACAAAGCAAATACTTTGACCCAAATATCTTAGCAGGTACTTTAACAAATCTTTAAATCACACACCAAACGCTCTATGTATCATCACGCCAATTTTATCACCGATATGGTGGGTGCGATGACTTGTTGCCATTGATATTTGCATGAGCAGTATTTGTTCGTCATGAGTTTGTAGGGTATATAACCAGTAACCGCCACGAAAATCTCTATCAATCACGGTAACAGCGATGGCATTAGGGTCTTGGCTTGGCTTGACATCATGGGGACGAATCAAGGCTTTTTGACTGCCCAAAGGCAAACCAACGGCGATACACCCAAATGAGGTATCAAAATTTGACTCTGTTACCTTTGTGGCATCAATGAGTACCCCTTCACCGATAAATCTCGCCACCAACTCATTGACAGGCTGATGATATAACGCATCTGGCGTACCCCATTGTTGCAATCTGCCATGAGTGATTAGCCCAACCACATCCGCCATTGCAAAGGCTTCTGCTTGGTCGTGGGTTACCAAAATGGCAGAGACATTTTGGGAGATGAGCAGGCGACGCACTTCTTTGGAGAGGTTGGTGCGAAGCTCAACATCCAAATTTGAAAATGGTTCATCAAGCAAAATCAAACTTGGGCGTGGGGCAAGTGCACGCACCAGTGCAACCCGTTGCTGCTGCCCCCCTGACAGCTCATGTGGATAGTAATTGGCATACTCACTCATCCCAATGAGTGCCAGCATTTCAGCCACACGCTCGGATTTGGCAGTTTTGTCCATGGCAGAGAGCCCAAAAGCAATATTATCCGCCACGGTTAAATGTGGAAATAAAGCATAATCTTGAAATACCATGCCAATTTGTCTTTTATGGGCGGGGAGATGGACATTTTTGGCATACAGTGGCTTGTCTTGAATATAAATCTCACCACTATCTGGCGTCTCAAAACCAGCAATACACCGCAGTAGTGTCGTTTTACCACAGCCAGAGGCACCCAGTAGGCAGGCGATTTGACCTGATTTAAGATGAAGGCTGATGTCAGTTAAGATGGGTTTGTGGTCAAAACTGATACAAAGATTGTCAATACGCAACATGGTTTTCTCAGAGTGTTAAATGGATGAGTGATTATTTTTGATTCATTTTAGAAAATAAGATGACAGGAATCAATCCAGTTAAAATGATGGCAAGTGCTGGAAAAGATGCCTTGTCATACAAGCCTTCACTGGTAAAGGCAAATATTCTCACCGCCAATGTATCCCAATTAAACGGACGCATCATGAGCGTGATGGGCATCTCTTTCATGGTGTCCACAAAGACCATCAACATGCTGACGCCAAGGGCACTTTTGATGAGTGGCAAATAGACACGATACACCGTACTAAAAGGCGTTGCTCCCAGTGAAGCCGCTGCTTCTATGTGTGTGTTACGAATGCGTTTCATGCCAGCATCCACCGATTGGACACCCAAAGCCAAAAAGCGAATCAATAAAGCGATGAGCATGGCAAAGATGGTTCCCTTAAAAATTGCATCGCTGCCTGAAAATACAGCCATATTGGTAATGAGCCAATTATCAAGCCATGCAACAGGCACAAAGACACCAACAGCCAATACCGTACCTGGGATGGCATAGCCCAGTGTGGATATTTTGGTGGTAATCAAAGCATAGCGACTTTTATCCAAGCGAGCTGCAATGGCGATAAATAATGCAACCACAGCAACCGCCACAGCACTCATTAGGCTGATGCTGACAGAGTGCCAAATTTGCATCAGTAATTCACCAAGTACAATTTGTTGCCAACTTGACATCGCCCATGCGGTCAGCTGAATGATTGGAATGACAAAAGACAAACATAAAATCAGCCCACAGTACAAAGTGGCGAACCATTTTTTATGACCAGTTAAGACAATATTTCGGTGATGACTGGCACGACCTGTGGACTCAAAACGGCGACGACCACGGCTTAGCTGTTCAAGTAGCAAAAAAACAAACACAAGACCAATTAATAAACTTGCCAACTGTTTGGCGGTATCAAGCGAATAAAACCCAAACCATGCTTGATAAATTGCCGTTGTAAAAGTGTCATAGCCAAAGACGCTGACCGCACCAAAGTCCGCCAATACTTCCATCAAGGCTAATATGCTGCCGCCAGCAATCCAAGGTCTTGCCATGGGCAATGCCAGCTTCAAAAATGACTGCACGGATGACAGCCCCAATGATGCCCCCGCTTCAAGAGCTCGGTTGCCCATGCTGCCAAAGGCATTTTTTGCCAACAAATAAACATAAGGATATAAAGTTAGGCTCATGACCACCGTTAAGCCAAAGCCATTTCTAATATCTGGCAGACCATTTTCAAAGCCCCACGCTTGTCTTAAATAAGTACTAATAGTACCTGTATAGTCAAAAATACCCAACTGCACAAAAGCAAGCACATAAGCGGGCATGGCAAGTGGCAACATCATCGCCCAACCAAAAAAGCGTTTCAACGGAAAATCGGTCATGGCAGTCAGCCAAGCGGTTGTTGTGCCAAGTACTGTTACCCCAATGCCCACCCCCAGTACCAGTAATGCGGTATTTTTAAGCAGCAGTGGCAACTCATAATCCAGCAAAAAGTGCCAAATTTCAGCATCAAAGCTGTTAAGTGCAAAGACAATGACGGATAATGGCACCAAAACCAACAAGGCACACAGACCAAGCCACAAGCGAGGTAAAATGGAAGATGAATTCATGGGAATTTATGATAAATCAAAGGGCGGTATCATATTTTACCAAAACTGATAGAGAATGACAATTCTTCTTGTTTCTATTTAGAAAGTATTGTATAATAGCACAAATTTGGCAGGTTGATTAAAATGTCAAATTGGCGTGCTTTTTTCTGTATAAATCACGGTGGTTTTAAGACAGATTAAGTAGCAAGACTAGTGTTAATTTATTGTTTCATAACATTGCTTATAAAAGGATCTATGATGAAAAAACTGGTTATTACCGCATTGGCGATGGCAATTACCGCCCCAGCATTTGCCAATGAAATTGTTGTATATTCAGCACGTGCCGACGAGCTATTAAAGCCCATCGCAGAAGCCTATCAACAAAAAACTGGCACACAGGTGACCGTTGTGAGCGATAAAGCAGGCCCTTTGATGGAAAGGCTAAAAGCTGAGGGCAAAAATACCCAAGCTGATGTGCTTATCACGGTTGATGGTGGTAATCTTTGGCAGGCAACACAAGCTGGTGTCTTACGCCCCATCAATTCTTCTGTATTAAAAAGCAATATTCCATCGCATTTGCGTGACCCAAAAAACCATTGGTTTGGGTTATCAGTACGTGCTCGTACCATTTTTTATAACCCAAATAAGGTCAATCCAAGCGAACTTTCAACTTATGCCGATTTGGCAGACCCAAAATGGAAAGGCAGATTATGCTTGCGTACCTCTAATAATGTGTACAACCAGTCTTTGGTGGCAACGATGATTGCAAACCATGGACAAGCTGCTACCGACAGAGTGGTCAAAGGCTGGGTAGCAAATTTGGCAACCGCACCATTTGCAAATGACACAGCATTATTAGAAGCCATTAACGCAGGTCGCTGTGATGTGGGCATTGCCAATACTTATTATTATGGACGCTTGCTAAATTCTAAACCTCATGTTGCTAATAATGTTAAAGTATTTTTTGCCAACCAAGCAGGCAAAGGCACGCATGTCAATGTTTCAGGTGCAGGCGTGGTAAAACATTCAGACAACCCTGCCGAAGCCCAAAAATTCATTGAATGGATGTCCAGCGAAGAAGCACAGCGTTTGTATGCTGACCGAAACTTTGAATACCCAGCCAATCCACAGATAACACCAACACCTGCCGTGGCTAATTGGGGCAGATTTAAACAAGATGTCATCAATGTATCGGTAGCAGGTCAAAACCAACAAAAAGCCATCATGACAATGAAACGAGCAGGTTATAAATAATTAAATTAAATCAATGATTCTGCCAATATCTAAACGTCAAAAAGCACTTTGGTCAAATCAAAGTGCTTTTTATTGCTGCCTGTTTTGTGTTCATCTTATTTTTATGCTCATCTTGTTAATGCTGTTGCCAAACCTGCCTTTTGCCCTTAAAATACAACTTTAAATTAAAAAGAGCGATAACGTGGACATAAGCCCCCCATATTTAGACCCAAAATCTGTTGGTATCGTAACGCCAAAGGTCTTGCATTTTGATGAACCATTAACATTAGAATGTGAACGTGTTTTACCATCATTTGACTTAGTTATTGAGACCTATGGCGTGCTAAATACAGACAAAACCAACGCCATTTTAATCTGCCACGCCCTATCAGGCTCGCACCACGCCGCAGGGTATCATAGTGAGCATGATACTAAGGCAGGTTGGTGGGACAACCTGATTGGCAATGGCAAGGCGATAGACACGAGCCGATTTTTTGTGGTGTGTCTAAACAACATCGGCTCCTGCCACGGCTCCACGGGCCCGACAACTGTTAATCCTGCCACAGGCGAGATTTGGGGGGCGGATTTTCCGCTTATTACGATAAAAGACTGGGTAAAAACCCAAGTCATGCTATCAGACCGCTTGGGCATTGCCAAATGGCACGCCATTGTCGGTGGGAGCATGGGCGGTATGCAGGCATTGCAATGGTCGGTGGATTATCCCGACCGCTTAGAACGTGCCGTCATCATCGCCAGCACGCCCAAGCTGTCCGCCCAAAACATCGCCTTTAACGAAGTGGCTCGCCAGTCTATCCTATCCGACCCCAACTTTTATGACGGCTGGTATCTCAAAAAAAATGCCTACCCCCGCCACGGACTGATTTTGGCACGCATGGTCGGACACATCACTTACATTACCGAAGATGCCATGAAAGTCAAATTTGGACGGGACTTGAAATCGGGCAAGTTCATGTACGGCTATGATGTGGAATTTCAAGTAGAAAGCTACCTGCGTTATCAAGGCGAGCGATTTAGCAAAAACTTTGACGCCAATACTTATCTGCTCATGACAAAAGCCTTGGATTATTTTGACCCGACACGGGACTATACGAAAGATGGGCTGGACGAAAAAGAAGCCTTGAAACAAACACTTGCCCGCACCCAGTGCCAATTTCTCATCGTGTCTTTTACCACCGATTGGCGGTTCACCCCTGAGCGGTCGGTTGAGATTGTGGATGCGTTGATGGCAAACAACAAGCCTGTAAGCTTTGTCAATGTGGACGCACCACATGGGCATGATTCGTTTTTGTTTGACATTCCCCGCTACACGACTGCCGTTCGGGGCTTTTTGACCGCCCCAACCCCAAAAAGAACCACCAAACAAAACACCATCACGCCCCACGAGATTTCAAAATTGGCAAGACACTAAGATAGGCAACGTATGAACATTGACCACAAATTGACCGAAAAATGGATAAAACCCAACTCAAAAGTCCTAGATTTGGGCTGTGGGGACGGCACACTATTGGCACACTTACAAGAGAATTTGGGTGTATTTGGCTATGGGCTTGAGATTGACCCCGACAAAATCAACGAAGGCATCGCCAAAGGGCTAAACATCATCGAGCAAGACCTAAATGACGGTCTGTCTCGCTTTGCTGACAACAGTTTTGATACAGTCGTGATGGCTCGTGCCTTGCAAGCGGTCAAAAATCCCGAAACCCTACTAAACGATATGCTCCGTGTCGCCAAATTTGGTATTGTAACTTTTCCAAACTTCGCCTATTGGCAAAACCGCATCTACCTTGGCATTAAGGGCGTCATGCCAATGAGCGAGACCCTGCCCCACCAATGGTACAACACGCCCAACATTCATCTTTGCACCTTTAAGGATTTTGAACGGCTGTGCCACGACAACAACATTCGCATTTTGGATACGGTCGCCCTATGGGACAACCCCAATCCAAAAATCCCTGCCCTTATCCGCAATAAAGCCGTCAAAACCGCCCCCAATCTCTTGGCAGATGTGGCGGTGTATCGGGTCGTGCGGGGTTAGACCCATCAAATTAACAACACCGAACCGACTGATAAATGATGTTACAAAATTTGACATGTTTAGCCAATGAAAAAATTGAGTTTATCACTCATTAATGGTATGATAAAGGATTGATTTGGCATTTTAATGTCCATACACAAACTCTCAACCACAGGTCGTCATTTTATGAAACGTTTAAAACTTAGCATTTTATCCACCCTACTTTTGGCAGGTGTTGCCAACGCTGAACTCATCTCAAACGTGCCACTGGATGTGTCTCGTTTTGAGATTATGGACATCTCATCACTTGCCAGTCAAGCCAACAGTGGCAACCATCACGCCCAATTTTTCCTAGCCAAACGCCTACAAAAAGGTGAAGGCGTTGCCAAAGACCCTGCCAAAGCCGTGCATTGGTACACCCAAGCTGCCCAAAAAGACATCGCCCCTGCTCAGCTAAACCTAGGACTCATGTATCTGCGTGGCGAAGGCGTCAAAGCCAGCATGAGTGAAGGTCGTAAATGGCTAGAACGTGCCGCTCATCTAGGCGACAACCGTGCCAGCTATGCGTTGGCGATGATTGATGAAAAACAGCAACGCTATGTGGATGCCTACAAATGGTATGATCTATCTAGCCGTGACGGCATGCTTGACAACGGCATTCGTGACAAAGCCCAAGCCAAAATCGGTCAGCTTGCCCTAAACCTATCATCAAGCGACATCGAAAAAGCCAAAACCAGTGCCAATGATTGGTTTACCATCAAATAATCATTTATTTGCTCGCTCACCAAAAAGCCCATGACATCATTCATGGGCTTTTTAAATGTGGCTTTGGTTTGAACAAAAAGTTCGGTTGTGGGCCGCCACCGTCCTAAGTTTCAATCAAAATACACTCACATTTTATACATTTACCATTTTTGCCAAAATACCTTATCATGAAAATCAGGCATAGGGGCAGAACTGACAGCAAAGTAATGCAAATCGCCTTTGATGTTTAGTATCGCACATGGGTTGATGAGTGTCTGCTCGGGCAACAACTCCGCCACGGCTGACACATCAAGACTGACGTGGCGTTCATACACCAACACGTTATCGTTATCATCGGCACGCCACAACAGAGCTACCTTATCGGTCTGTACGAGCGTGGCAGGCGTACGATAATCGCTAAAATGATACAGGGCATAACGTCCATCAGGAGCGATGTTTATCTCAATATAACCCCCATCTGCCAGACCGATAAAGCATTCTAGGCAGGTCTCCTGCCACAGCCCATCGGTAGGCTTGATGTTATCATCATGATAATTGGCAAAATGCAGTCCATCCACCTTTTCAACCATAAAACTCATGTTAATCACATGCTTACCCCCATGCGTGTCTTCACTGATGTAAGCATGAACCTTGGGGGCAGGCTTGTTTTTTTGGTTGGCTTGCATGTCTTGCAAGACAAACAACTGCTCTCTTTGCATGACCGAATTATCATCATAATAAAACTCGGTAAAGTGCGACAGCGACAGCAGGCTAAACAGTTTATCAATGGGGTTTGCGGTAAAAAAATTCATGACATTCCCTTATCGTAACAGCCTAAAAGCCAAAACGTGTTAAATTAGACAATTTATCGTTAGGTTCGTCATTTTTACGAAATAACAAAACCATACGCCCTATGTGATGCACCACTTGACTCTCGGTAGCGTCAGCTAGGGCGGATGCACATTCTTTGCGTTCATCACTACTACCTGCGGGGATTTTGACTTTGATGAGTTCGTGGTCGCTTAGGGCACGGGCGGTCTCTTCGATGAGCGTGGGTGTCAAGCCATTGCCACCCACCATGATGATGGGATTTAGGCGATGACCGATGCCCCGTAGCTCTTTTAGGGTGTCATTAGATAGGTTGTTAAAATTGGGTTTTGCCATAAAATGTCTCAAAACAGGTTTTTAAATAAATTAATGTTCATTATAACAAAAATATACCAAATTTTCTCATAAAAATGTTAAACTAAGCAGTTATTTTAATTCATCACTACCGACCAATGGCAACTCGCATTACCAACAAAAAATTCTCCAAATCATCAAAAGCGTGGATGAAAGAGCATATTGACGACTATTACGTCCAACAAGCCCAAAAAGACGGCTATCGTGCCAGAGCAGCCTATAAGTTATTGGAAATTAACGAAAAAACGGGTCTTATCAAAAAAGGCATGACCGTGGTGGATTTAGGTTCTGCCCCTGGTAGTTGGTCGCAGGTGGCAGGCAAGCTCGTGGGCGATGACGGGATTTTGATTGCGTCTGATATTTTGCCCATGGATACTTTGGAGAATGTTACCTTTATCCAAGGCGATTTTAGAGAAGAAGAAGTCTTTAACAAAATCATGGATGAAGTGGGCGGACGGCGTGTGGATGTGGTGTTATCGGACATGGCTCCCAACACATCTGGGATGTCGGCAGTGGACATGCCACGCATGATGTACCTGTGTGAGTTGGCGGTGGATTTTGCCCTAAAAGTGTTGCCCGAAGGCGGTGCGTTAATCATGAAAGTGTTCCAAGGCGAAGGCTCTCCCGAACTGCGTGCCGACATGCAAAAAAAGTTTAGCAAAATCAAAAGCATAAAACCCAAGGCAAGCCGTCCCCGCTCCAAAGAGATGTTTTGGGTGGCGATAAAATAATCATCTAAATTTAGGGCTTGATTTATTGATAATAAGCCTTATTAAAAGCAATGTCTCTTTGTGTAAACAATTGCACGACTTGCCCCATTTTCAATTTTTAAATCTTCAATCAAAGTTGTATCAAACGCCAAAAACAGGAAACCCTTTGTGAACGACATGGCAAAAAACATTCTATTATGGCTCGTGATTATCACCGTGGTAGTCATGGTATTTAGTAATCTCGACCGTGGTTCGGGCAAGGCTGATGACATGAAGTACTCAGCCTTTGTCACGGCAGTTGCCGAAGGTCAAATCCAAAAGATTGAGATTGACGGCGAAGAGATTACCGGCACAAAGGTCAATGGCTCAGAGTTCAAGACCGTTCGCCCTGCCCTAGATGACAGCGAGCTAATGCCCCTACTTCGTGAACACAACATAGAAGTAGAAGGGTCGATGCCACAGCGTCAAGGCGTGGGCACTCAGCTACTCATCGCGGCATTTCCCATTTTGCTCATCATCGGTCTGTTTTGGCTATTCATGCGTGGCATGAGTGGCGGTGCTGGCGGCGGTGGCATGGGCGGTCGTAACCCCATGAGCTTTGGCAAATCCAAAGCCAAAATGCTCTCCGAAGACGACATCAAAGTCACCTTTGCCGATGTGGCAGGGTGCGAAGAGTCCAAGCAAGAAGTTGTTGAGATTGTGGACTTTTTAAGAGACCCAGAAAAATTCACCAAACTTGGGGCGACCATTCCCCGTGGCGTGCTGATGGTGGGCCCGCCTGGTACAGGTAAGACGCTCCTTGCCAAAGCCATTGCTGGCGAAGCCAAAGTGCCGTTTTTTAGTATCTCGGGTTCGGATTTTGTGGAGATGTTTGTTGGGGTGGGTGCAAGCCGTGTCCGTGATATGTTTGACCAAGCCAAAAAGAACGCTCCATGTATCATCTTTATTGATGAGATTGATGCGGTGGGTCGTCATCGTGGCTCGGGCATGGGTGGTGGTCATGATGAACGTGAACAAACCCTTAACCAACTTTTGGTAGAAATGGACGGTTTTGAAGGTAATGACGGTGTGATTGTCATTGCAGCGACCAACCGTGTGGACGTGCTGGATAAAGCCCTGCTTCGCCCTGGTCGTTTTGACCGTCAAGTGTCGGTTGGCTTGCCAGACATCAAAGGTCGTGAGCAGATTCTAAATGTACACCTGAAAAAACTGCCCCAAACCATTGGCGTGGATGTCAATGCCCTAGCTCGTGGTACGCCTGGGTTTAGCGGGGCTCAGCTTGCCAACCTTGTCAATGAAGCTGCCCTATTTGCCGCCCGTCGCAACAAGATGAGCGTGGACATGAATGACTTTGAAGATGCCAAAGACAAGCTCTACATGGGGCCTGAACGCAAATCCATGGTCTTGCGTGAAGAAGAACGCCGTGCCACCGCCTATCATGAAGCAGGTCATGCCCTAGTCGCCCAACTACTTCCCTTTACTGACCCTGTACACAAAGTAACCATCATGCCCCGTGGCTGGGCATTGGGGGTAACGTGGCAGTTGCCCGAGCAAGATGCGGTGAGCAGTTACAGCGACAAAATGCTCAACGACATCTCTATCTTGTTTGGTGGGCGGATTGCCGAAGAGATTTTTATCAATCGCAAATCCACAGGAGCGTCCAACGACTTTGAGCGTGCGACCAAACTCGCCCGTGCCATGGTAACCAAATACGGCATGAGCGACAAACTTGGCGTGATGGTCTATGAAGACGAAGAGCAGGGCGGATATTTTGGTGGGGCAAATCGCACCATCAGTGAAGCCACCCAACAAAAAGTGGACGAAGAAGTTCGCCGTATCCTAGAAGAGCAGTACGATGTGGCGTATAAGCTCATTGATGACAATCATGACAAAATGCACGCCATGGTGGAAGCACTCATGAAGTGGGAAACCATTGACCGTGAGCAGTTCTTGCAAATCATGAATGGCGAGACTCCACGAGAGCCAAAAGAATATCAGCATGAAGTGCCAACGGTAAATATCGTTAAAAATGACGAATTGCCACCGCCTTTACCGAGTGCGTGATAGTGGCATGAGAAGCACCGCCTTGATTTTGGGCGGTGTTTTTATAAAATATGAACATATTTTTCATTATAAAAATGATTATAATAGCAAGTTAGGTGTAAGATATACTACCGTTATTTACAGAACCCAAGGTAAAATACTGTAAATGAACATACATAAAAACTTGAAGACTGCTTCCCCATCACAGACAAGCTATTTGGACAGCTTATCATAAGCACAAGCAATCTGTTACTTCGTTGGCACTTGAGTATAAAGTATCAAGACCTACCATATACAAGGTCTTAAAACTTGCTCGTGTTAAACTCCTTAAACCACAGTCTAGCACCAACAATCTCTTTAAACAAGCAAGATTTGGCATTAAACGCTTAGCTAAGGTTGAAAAGTCAATACAGGACAAACTCAAAAGACAAGCCAAACGTTATAACAAGTCCTATCCTGGTGAACTGCTTAAAGGACAAAGCACAAACAGCCCCAGAGAATATCTCTTTGTTGCCATAGATGACTATTCTCGTGAGTTATATGCATGTATCATGCCGGATAAAACAGCATTTAGTGCAGCTAAGTTTCTTACCGAACAAGTCATAGAGCCTTGTCCTTACGTGATTGATGTGATTTACTCTGACAACGGCACAGAATTTAAAGGCACCAAAGACCATGAATTTGTTAAAGTCTGTTATGATAACAACATCAATCAAAAATTCACCAAAGTAGGCAGACCACAAACCAATGGTAAAGCAGAACGGGTTATTCGCACACTCATGCAAATGTGGCATGAAAAATGTGAATTTACAAACAGTGACCATAGAAAGCAAGAGTTAACAAGATTTCTTAATTTCTATAATACAGTGAAACCCCACTCATCTTTAACCAAAAAAGATGAAACAACTGGCAAGACTCACACCTTTACTCTTTATGAGTGGTTAGAGTTTTATTTTAAACAAAGTGTAAATAACGGTTGAGATTTTTACAAGTTAGGTATTAAAAAATCTTAGCATGTATAGTGCCATGGTAAAGTCTTGACTAACGTGAACTATAAAATTACTTATCATTAAAGATAAATTTAAAAAAGAAAATTGCATGAAATCAGAAAATCAATTAGTAACCAATGCAGATAAATCAGCATTGTTAAAATCAATCATAGGCAATATGCTTAATATCAAAAAAGATGTCTACCTATGTTTTAATTTTGATTTAGATAATCTTAGTCATCAAAAGATACAATATGATGATGACGATGTGCAGGTATTTCACGCCAATACCATTTTGGATGATTTTGATAAGGTTGCACAAATTACCCAAAACACAGACGAGTTTATTATTTCCTTATTTGATGATTTTTCATCTTATATAAAAATGTATACTGATTTTGAATTAGCTCCCAATCGTTTTTGCTATACTTTTGTTTTTGAGCCATGCCGTTATGATTTATTACATCAAGAAGGGTATATGATAGATAGTTATCATTATATCAATAATGCGTACACCGTTAGCATAAACACTACCGTGCAATCAGAAAATGATGATATTTTAGATGGATTGGCACAAATGCTCGGCATGGAGCCAAAAAAGGATTTTAAAACCGATGAACAGATAAGAGAATATACCAATTTTTTAAAATAGCCATCGCTAATAACAGCAGAATTGATGGCAGATGGGTCATGTCAAGACAAATAGCTTGCTTATAAAGCTCAAAATACTGTGGTGTTAGGAAAACTGTTTGAAATTCATTAGAGTTTTTTGTGCATTGATGTCCACCAAAAACACTTGCAATTTTGCCCAAAGTCTTATAGGATACGCCTTTTAATTGACAATGATAATCTTATGGCAAATTTTCTAAATAAACAACTAAAACGCACCAAAATCATCGCAGGCATGAGTAACACCTTGGTTGGTGGCTTTACTACCGCCAGACGCATTGGGGCATTTAAAGCACCGCCCAGAGATGTTTTGCCAAAATACATCCAAACCTTTTGCCGAAAAATGGTCAATTCCTTTGGCGTGGAAGTCGTGCAAGTTGAGCCTGTGCCACAGACACACGGACTTTGGGTGTCCAATCACATCTCTTGGCTGGATATTCCTGTGGTGGGGTCGGTTGCTCCTGTGTTCTTTTTGTCAAAGGCGGAGATTGGTGAGTGGTTTATTTTTGGCAAACTTGCCAAAGCAGGTGGGACGCTGTTTATCAAACGTGGCTCGGGGGACGCTGACGGTGTGGCACGCCAAATTGCCGACTTTTTGCGTGGCGGTTCATCGGTGGTATTTTTCCCCGAAGCAACCACTACAGACGGTACAAAAATCAAAAAAATCCACGGAAAACTTTTGCAGGCGAGCATGGATACAGGCTTGCCCATCTGCCCTGTGGTGATTGCTTATGTCAATGCAGACGGTACGCTGTCGGACGACTGTGCGTATTATGACAAACGCACGATGGCAGAGAGCCTAAGACGAGTGGCGGACAGCGATGGGGTCAAGGCGTATGTGTTGCCCCTTGCACCGATTTCACCCGAAAACAAGACCCGCACCGAGCTTACCGAGATATTGCAAAAAGCCATGGAAGACGGGCTGGCAGAGCTACATAGACGAGTATTAAAGGCTTGATTTAGCGAATCAAACTAACGACCCACGCCCAAATCCTATCCCATGACCCACGCTTTGCTGTGGGTTCTTGATTGGGTGTTTGGTTGGGCGTGGCAAGTAGCCGACAGGATCTATCAGGAAATTTTGGGTCATTGACAGCTTGCCCTGCACGGTCTTGCAAAAATAGTGTACACTGCCTACCGTCTATGCGTAGTTGCCATTCATGCCCATAGACATCGTTCCACATGGGGTAGTGGTGTGATGAGGGTTTGATAATGAGTGTACCGTTCCTATCTACAAAGCCGACTTGGTATGGATTGTCTAAATCTTGATAAACCCTTGATATGCCTTGTTTATCAAAAGGCTCCATATCGTCATAGCCTTGTGTGAGTATGTTTTTATTACGGTCTATCATCATGGTTTGGTTATCTATGCTCACCATAAACCGCTCATCGCCTGCTTTATCGTCCAGCAGTTTCACCCAGCCATACTGCCCTGCCAAGATGATATTGCCTTGCGTGTCCATAAAGCCACTTTGCCCGTTATCATCATCTTCAAAGCGTATCAAGACATCATTTTCAAAGTCCCATTCACCACGCCGATAACCCAAAATGACTCCACCGTCCACCCCATGCACCGCCAAATATATGCCATCATCACGATTATCGGTGATAATGACTTTATCCACGCCATTAAAACCCCAAGGCTGTTTGCCAAAAACAAAGGGTGCTACCACACGCTGATGAGCGTCCACCAAGCCCCACTTACCTTGTTTTGATAAGGTTACATAACCATTTAGGCACGCTCCGTCATCATATTCAAGCGGTAACAATACTTTACCTGTGCTGTCCGCCATGCCATATTTGCCGTGTTTTTTGACAACGCCGAATATGTTGCTGTTTTCTGCGGACGTTGAACAAACCACGTTTTCATCATAGCGAAAATCGCCCCAATCGGCAGGCTCTATGGATAACGCCCACGCTTGCGGTAGCGTGAGCAGGGTGAATAAGGCGATGAGTGGCTTTTTCATGGGTTGTCCTAGGTTGTCATTTGGGCTGTATGTCTGTCAAAATATGGGGATAGGTGCGGGTCAAAATGGGCGATTTGGTGTACTTGACACAAATCACATCGCCTGCCTTGTACGGGCGAAAAACATCATCCCCGTGCCAGTTGTCAAGGCGGTCAAAACGATACGATTTTTGGCTCATTGGGTCATCAAGATACAGGCTTAGTACACTTTGCCTACCCAAAGAGCGATGTTCGATTTTGTTAAGTTGCCCACAAACTTGATGAATACTGCCGTGGCTTGTCCAGTAATAACCAAAAAATAAATAATAAAGCACAACAGCAACCAACAACGCCCCGATACTTATCTTTATAACTAGGTGTTTACCTTGTGCGGTCGCCACACCCAAAAACACCATCGCCAAGATGATGAAAAATGCGTCGCCAACAAGTATCGAGATGATAACAGCTAAGACGATAAGGGCGATAGCAAATGGCTGATGTTCTGGGTTGAAAAATGACATGACAAATATCCCTTTTGCTGTGGTTGATGTTATTTATTATCGTTCATAATTCGCACTTCTTTTAATATGTGGGACGAAAAAAGGGTAAATGCTGGCATGGGAATATAATCCACGCAAATCGACTCATTTTTATCATAACGATTTATAAAGTCATAAACTTTTTGCTCATCGGTGGCATACATCGACAACATCAAATCCTACCTTTTAAACACTTTCTTTTTATAATAAACTTCCTGCAAAACTAGTTTTCCGTTCGCCCTGAGCTTGTCGAAGGGTAGCGGAAAACCGTTATGGGCAGGCATAGCTCACCACGAACGGTTTTCTTCAATTGGAGTTTTGCAGGAAGTCTAATACTCTTTGAATGTGCCACAAACCGTTTTGGCAGGTGTGCGAGAATAAGCATACAAACCATAACCAAAATAATAAACAACAAACAGCCCAATCACGCCCCAAATACCAAATTTGACGGTGTCGGATTTGTCATGGGCAAAAAACAAACTTGCCATCATCGCACCAATGCCAAGCGTCATCGTCCTGTCGTCCACAAGCAACAAACAGATGATGACCTGCATGACAATAATGCCATAACCGAGCTTTTTTGAGATTGGGGCGTTGTCGCTCATTTTAGTTCAATCGCCATTTGTCCTTTTGGCGTAACCTTAAAAATCTGCACCTTAAACAGCACGTCTTGCCCTGCCAAAGGGTGATTAAAATCCACTTTGACTTCATCATCATCGACATGACAAATCACGCCTGCCAAGGTATTTTGCCCTTTGTCGGCAAATTCCATCATCATGCCGACCACAGGATTTGGCTCGGACAGGCTAAACTTGGTACGGGGAAAGGCTTGGACGTTTTCGCCATTCCACTCGCCAAAGGCTTGTTCGGGCGGTAGGTGGGCGGTGCGGGTGTCGCCTGCTTTTAGGTTGATGAGTACCTGCTCAAAGCCTGCCAGTAGGCTCTCATCGCCTATCGTCAAGGTTACAGGCTCGTCTCGCCCAAAGGTGCTATCGATGACCGTGCCGTTCGGTAGACTGACTTCAAAATGTAGCGAAACGGTGCTACCGTCTGTAATGCGAATCTCTTCGCTGGGTAAAATGTTCATGATATCATTCCAAAATAAAATAGGGCTAGTTTACCACAAGCCCCATGTATAGTAAAATCGCCAATGCTCTATATGCCAATCAGTCATCGCCCAACAGCTCTCTCGCCCAAGCAATCACTGGCAAATCCACCATCTGCCCATCAATGGCAAACACCGCCTGCCCTGTGGCGTGATGATAAGATAGCACTTTTTTGGCAAAGGCGACATCGCCATCACACTCCTTGTGTGTCCCCACCACACCCAACTGCTTGGGGTGTATGATAAGACAGCCACCAAAACCAAAATCACGAGCATGCATAAGCCATCTGGCAAAGCCGTCATCATCGCCAAAATCAGGATAAATCGTCTCAATCGGAGCGGTCAGCCCATGTGCCTGCGAGTGTAGCACCAGCTCGCACCGCACCTTATCAAGCATTATCATCTCTGCTGATGTGTGCCTGCCAATCCCTAGCGATGTCAATAAATCCAAACAGCCATAGCTCAACGCCATAAGCCCTGCCACACCTGCCATAGAAGCAACATTTATCACGCCTTGCCCGCTCTCAATCATGGCAACGATAGGGCGAGCGGTTAGTTCATGAGCCAGACTGACCTGCTCGGCATTTTCGGCTTTGGGGAGTACCACCGTGCTGATGCTGTCGTGGGACTTTACCCATTCACAATCCAAACGAAACTCGCCATGAGACGCCCCATGTATCCGCACCCACAGCTCTGGCGTGGTCTCTGTCTGCATGAAATTGCCTAATAAATCATCAAACTCATTACGCACATCATTAGGCGAGCGGTCGGCGGCGGCATCTTCTAGGTCGATGATGACGGCGTGGACGTGAGCGGTTATGGCAGGGTCGGTTAGGGCTTTGATGATACGCTTGGGGTGCGTGGCAGGGACAAATAGATAGGCGAGCATGATAAAATCCTTTTGAAAATTGAATGTATTATAGTGGGGATAATGTATTTTTGCAAATTGACATAAAACAATACACTTCATCACTTGACAAAAAACCAAGCATAAGACAAAATTCACACTTTATTTTAACAAAAAATTTGCCACCGTTAGCCAATGGACAATTCATGATAGCAAGAAAATCCCCTTTTAACATTTTATTAGGTTTGGCGGCATTGGTCATTGTGCTGGCGGGTATTAAATTGGCGTCCAGTTTGATTGTGCCATTTTTGATTGCGTTATTTGTGGTCATTCTCTGCTCGCCACTCATTAATTTTTTGACACGTCATAAAGTACCACATTATATGGCTATCGGTATTTTGTTTTTAATCATTACGCTGGCATTGGTGTTTTTGGCAAATTTAATTAATTCATCTATCATCGAATTTACCCGCTCCATTCCCCAATATGAACGTTTGGCATTATTGCGTGTCCAAGAATTAACGGTATTGGCACAAAAATGGGATTTGCCCCTTGAATTAAATACCACCATGATTATGGAGTATTTTAATACCAACTCCCTATTGTCCTTTATGGGCAGTTTAATGGGTGGTATGTCAAGCATTGCGACCAATATTTTTATATTGGCACTCATGATTTTATTTATGCTCTTTGAAGCCCCTGATTTTAAGCATAAATTATCTTATGTCATGGGAAAAAGCGAAAAATATCATCACATTGACCAAATAAGAATCCGCCTAATTTTAAATAGCGTGATTCGCTATTTGGGCTTAAAAGCCTTAATTAGTTTATTTACAGGATTTTTTGTGTGGCTATTATTGGTCATGCTAGATGTGCAATATGCCATTCTTTGGGCGACACTTAGTTTTTTATTAAATTTTGTGCCAAACATCGGCTCGGTCATGGCGGCAGTGCCTGTGGTGTTGCAGGCGTTATTATTAAATGGCTTTTCGGTGGGGGCGAGCGTGGGTGTGGGCTTTTTGGTGATTAATATTATTATTGGTAATTTGGTTGAGCCGAAAATCATGGGACAAAATTTGGGCTTATCCACGCTTATGGTGTTTTTGTCATTATTATTTTGGGGTTGGTTATTGGGCGTGGTCGGTATGTTATTATCTGTGCCACTGACCATGGTATTTAAAATTATCCTAGAAGCCAACCCCAATACGGCACATTATGCGGTATTAATGGGTAATGACAACAAAGAATCGCTAGCCAAAAGAATGATTAGGGAAAATGATGCGGATTCATTAGGGACTTAATAAACTTCCTGCAAAACTAGTTTTCCGTTCGCCCTGAGCCTGTCGAAGGGTAGCGGAAAACCGTTATGGGCAGGCATAGCTCACCACGAACGGTTTTCTTTAATTTGGGGTTTTGCAGGAAGTCTAATGAATTAATAACAAATAAAAAACCCAATAACAAAATTGGGGTTTTTTATTTGCCAGTATGATTTATTGATATTGCAATCAGCGATATTTTATTAAATTTATCAGGTAAATCACAATTTATCCTATAACAAATATCGATTTACAAATATCAGTTTACTGAACTTGGCTCACCATATAATCCACCGCCGCATATACTTCCGCTTCGGTAACGTCCCCTGCAACCTGTGCTGGCATTTTACCAAAGCCTTTGGCAGAGTGCTTGTGTAGGGTGTCTATGCCCTTATCCAAGCGTTTTGCCCAGTCGGCTTTGGCGGTGAGTTTGGGGGCGTCTAACAGCCCTTGTTCGTGGCAGATTTTGCAAGTTTTCTCATAGCGTGCCTTACCTTCGGCGATAGAGAGAGCCTGTACTGGGGCAGGAGCGGTGTTCGCTTGCTCGGCATTGTCCACTTGGGCGGTCTCGGTCGTGCCTTTGTCAGTCTCATCAGATGTGGCGGAGTCGGTGGTTGCCACTTCATCGGCTTTGGTGTCGTCTGCGACAGGCTCGGTGGTCTCTGGTGCAACTTCATCGGCTTTGGGGGCGGTGTCAGTCGGCTCGGCAGGGGCAGTTTGGGTGCTAGGCTCGGCTTTTGGGGCAGGTTCGGCTTTGGGGGCAGGTTCGGCAGGTTTGTCGCCACCACAGGCGGTCAAAAATACGGCACTTGCCAATAATAATGATAGGGTTTTGCTGGGATTTTTCATAAGATAACCTTGCAAGTTGGCTGATAATTATCCTACTAATATACCGAATTTTTGTAAGGAATTAAAGCAAAAAATTGTAAAGATGAATTTTTAATGAATTTTATAAATGGTAATGAGACTTATTTTTATAATGGTCAATGGTTAAAACTTATCATCAAATTTTATCGTATCATTCTTTTTATAAAATTGCCAATAATAATACACACCTTCCAATAACATAAAAATCCCAATAAAAGCTATGGCAGGATTATCATAATCCTTTTTAATCAAGATAACATAACCCAAAATTACCGCACAAAATAACATGGTGAATTTTGACGTGATTTTTCTGCTTAATTTTTTCATGATTATCAAGTTGCCAAAAATATTATCTTAAATCTACCAAACCACCCCCAAAAAGTCAATTTTTATCCGTCAAGCCTTTATAAACGCATGATTTTGGGCTATAATTAGCCGTTTTTCACAATTTTGAGCTAAGCCATGACAGACCAAGCCACCGACTACAAAAATACCCTAAACCTTGCCGATACGCCTTTTCCCATGCGTGGGGATTTGGCAAAACGTGAACCTGCTTGGCTTGCCGAGTGGGAACAAAATGACGTGTACGGACAAATCCGCAAAGCACGCGGGGGACGTGAAAAATACGTCCTGCATGACGGTCCCCCTTATGCCAACGGTCAAATCCATTTAGGACACGTTGTCAATAAGGTGCTAAAAGACATCATCGTCAAATACAAAACCCTTGACGGCTATGATGCCCCGTATGTCCCCGGTTGGGACTGCCACGGCTTGCCGATTGAACAAAAGGTAGAAGAGCAGTTTGGCAAGGTCGGACACGCACCCAAAGCCGACAAAAATGGCGAGCCGATCACCGCCACCCAGTTTAGAAAGGCGTGCCGAGACTACGCCAAAAGTCAAATTGAGCTACAAAAGGCGGATTTTAAACGCCTAGGCGTGCTTGGCGATTGGGATAATCCGTATCTTACCATGAATTTTAAGACCGAAGCGGACATCGTGCGAGCGTTGGGGCGGATTTATGACAACGGTCATATCGTGCGTGGCTTAAAGCCTGTAAACTGGTGCTTGGACTGTGGCTCTGCCCTTGCCGAAGCCGAAGTAGAATATGACAACAAAAAATCCGATGCCATTTATGTGGGATTTGACATTGTCAATCGTGAAAATCTGCCTGCCCTTGCCAATGTAAACGGTACGCTCCAAGCGGTGATTTGGACAACGACCCCTTGGACACTCCCTGCCAACCAAGCGATTACCGCCCATGCTGATTTTGATTATGCAGTTATCAAAGGCAAAAAAACATCTGAATTTGTACTAACAAGCCAAATTGACAGCGAGAATTTCACATTAAGAACCCTAACCAAAGCCGACAAAGATGCCTTGCAAGCGTGTGCGTCCGACCCTGCCATTTGGGAGCTGATGCCGACCAAACGCCATTTGCCAGAAGTGTTTGAGCCATTTTTTGAAAAAGCCCTGAAAAATAAAGCCTTTGCCATTATTGATAAAAAAACAGGCGAAATCATTGGCACAACACGGTTTTACGATGATAACGCCAAAGAAGACATCATTGGCATTGGCTTTACCTTTGTCACGCCTGACTATTGGGGTAAAGGGGTAAATAATGAAATCAAACAGGCTTTATTAAATTATGCCTTTAAATTTAGAAATTGTGTGCATTTTGATGTTCATCAAGGCAATGAACGCTCTGCCAAAGCGGTTAAAAAGATTGGCGGTGTTTTTCAAAAAGATTTAGAAAATGAACACGGCACAATGTGGCGTTATACCATTGACAATCCAAATCCCATTGACCGCAGTGCTTATTTTATTGTCGCCAAAGATTTAAGCGAAGATTTCGCCAAAAATGTTAATTTAGAAAATGTAGAAATCATCGCCACGATTAAGGGAAGTGAATTAACTCAATTAAAAGCCCAGCACCCTTTAATCGCTGACCGCCAAGTGCCATTCATCACAGGCGAACACGTTACTGCCGATAGCGGTACAGGGCTTGTACATACCGCCCCTGCTCACGGTGTGGACGACTATAATGTGGGACGTGCCAACAACCTACCCACCGAAAACCCTGTGGGCGGTAATGGCGTGTATTTGGACGAAGCAAAAGTCTTTGTGGGCGAGCATATCTACAAGGCACAGCCCAAAATCATCGAAACCCTGCAAGCAAGCGGACACCTACTTGACCACAAAAAAATCACGCACAGCTATCCGCATTGCTGGCGACACAAAACGCCGATTATTTTCCGTGCCACGCCCCAATGGTTTATTTCTATGGAAGCCAAAGGACTGCGTGAACAAGCCCTAAAAGACATTCCAGACGTGGTATGGACACCGTCATGGGGGCAAAACCGCATTGAATCAATGATGAACGGTCGCCCTGATTGGTGTATTTCACGCCAACGCACTTGGGGCGTGCCGATTGCCTTTTTTATGCACAAGGACACAGGCGATTTGCACCCACGCACGTCCGAGCTGATTGAAGAAGTTGCCAAAGTCATTGAAAAAGGCGGAATTGAAGCGTGGTTTGATGCTCCGATTGGCGATTTTCTTGACGAAACCGACAGCCAAAACTACATCAAATCCACCGACACCCTAGACGTGTGGTTTGACTCAGGCTCTACCAATTTTAGCGTACTTGCCAACCGTGATGAACTCAAAAACCCTGCCGACTTGTACCTAGAAGGAAGCGACCAGCACCGTGGTTGGTTCCAGTCATCGCTACTTGTGAGCGAGAGCGTGTACGGTCGCCCCCCTTATAAGCAAGTCCTAACGCATGGCTTTACGGTAGATGCTAAGGGTTATAAACTCTCCAAATCCAAAGGTAATACTAAAGGCTTTGAGCCTGCCGAACTTGCCCAAAAATACGGCATTGACATTGTCCGCTTGTGGGTTGGCTCGTCCGATTATCGCTATGAAATGGCGGTGAGTAAAGAAGGCTTTGACCGTGTGAGCGATATGTATCGCCGTATCCGCAACACGGTGCGTTTTTTGCTTGCCAATACCGATGATTTTGACCCGAGCAAAGACTTGGTGCCAGCAGACAGCCTTATCAGCCTTGACAAATACATCATTCACAAGGCAAACCAAGTCCAAAGCGAGATTCGCACCGCTTATACCAACATGGACTTTCACCAAGTTTGTCAATTGGTTACCAACTTTTGTGGGCAGGATTTGGGCGGATTTTACCTTGACATCATCAAAGACCGCCAGTACACCACCAAGGCGGACGGACACCCCAGACGCTCGGCACAGACCGCCATTTACCACATCGCTCACGCCCTTTTGCGTTGGATTACACCGATTTTGTCATTTACCGCCCAAGAAGCGTGGCAAGTGCTAAAAGGCACGGACGGCTACATTTTTGCCCAAGAGTGGTATGAGTTGCCAAGCGTGGTGCTTGATGACATCACGGACACAGATTGGCAAGCGATTTTGGCAGTCAAAGAAGTGGCAAATAAAGCAATGGACAACGCCCGTACCGACAAGACAATCAACAGCAGTCTGTCGGCAAGCCTTGACATTGTCGCTGATGACAAGGCTTATGATTCGCTTGCCAAATTGGGTGATGAAGCACGTTTTGTCTTTATCACTAGCGACATCAGCCTTACCAAAGGCGATGAGCTTAGTGTCAAAGTCGCCCCTGCGACAGGCGAGAAATGCGTGCGTTGCTGGCACGTCCTGCCAAGCGTGGGAACGGTTGCCGAGCATGGCGACATCTGCCCAAGATGCGTAGAAAATGCGTTTGGGGCAGGGGAAGTGCGGAAGTTTGCTTAATTATTTTTGGGTCGTAGATACCATAAACCACAACCCCCAATCCATCTCAACGATGTAACTCTAATTT